>Ga0180909_151_pt1 | contig 111543 bp, 105 predicted proteins | sample Deesub1362A_J573_FD_124296 | JGI IMG/M metagenome (GOLD analysis project Ga0180909, IMG submission 124296) | Dehalococcoides sp. JdFR-54 | reverse complement strand
TAACGGCGGCAGCCGTGACCGGGCCGGCCAGGGCCCCCCGCCCCACCTCGTCCACGCCGGCGATGAGCCGGTAGCCCTGCCGGAGCAGGGACTGCTCCTCGCTAAAGCCCGGCTTAGCCACTTCCATTGAGCGATACCCCCGTCTCTTAAATGGGCACAGGCCCCTCAATAATGCCCCCGCCCAACACCATCTCCCCCTGATAGAAGACCACCGCCTGCCCCGGGGCAATCTGCCTCTGGTGTATCTGGAACCTGACCTCCACGCCATCGGGATGGGGGTAAAGGGTGGCTTGGGCCGGCGGCGATTGATAGCGTATCTTGGCAGTCACCTCCAGGGGCATTGGGGGAGGGTGGCCCGACACCCAATGCAGGTTGCTGGCAGATAGGGCCAAGTGGTGCAGCTCCTCCCAGGTGCCCAGGATCACCCTGTTGGTGGCGGGGTCAAGCCTGAGCACGTAGAGGGGCTGGGATGAAGCGATGCCAAGGCCGTGTCTCTGCCCCACAGTGTAATAGGCTATGCCCTGATGCTGGCCCAGGGGGTTGCCCTGGGCATCCACGACGTCGCCGGGGCTGGGACTTAATCGCTGGCTGAGGAAGGAACGATAGTCGCCACCGGGCAGGAAGCATATCTCCTGGCTGTCTCGTTTGGAGGCTATGGGCAAGCCCCGCTGGCGGGCCAGTTGGCGAGCCTCCCGCTTGTAGTAGTGGCCCATGGGGAAGAGCAGGTGGGCCAACTCCCTTTGCCCCAGCATATACAGGAAATAGGACTGGTCCTTTAGGGGGTCGACGGCCTGGAGCAGGCGATATTCCCCATCGGCCTGCTCGATACGGGCATAGTGGCCTGTGGCCAGATAGTCGGCGCCCCAGCCCAGCACCTTATTCAGGAGCAGGCGGAACTTTATCTCCTGGTTGCAGGCCAGGCAGGGGTTAGGGGTCCGGCCCCGGGCGTATTCTTGGCAGAAGTAGTCCACCACCCAGGTCCGGAACTCGTCCTTGAGATTGAGGAGATAGAAAGGGATGTCTAGGAGGCGGCAGACCTGGCGGGCATCCTCGATGTCCCTGAGGGAGCAGCAGCGGGGGACGGAGGAGGTTATTTCCTCCCCCTCCTCGCACCATAGGTGCATGCTGACGCCCACAACCTGGTAGCCGGCCTCCTGGAGGAGGGCAGCCGCCAGCGAGGAGTCCACCCCCCCGCTCATGGCCACGGCGACCAGCTTGCCCCGGGTCATTTTTCGCGCCTCAGCTCTCGGCTTTCCAAAAGTGGGGCTACCTTGTCCCAGATCATCTGCTCTATTTTCTTCTTAGGCTGGCTTCCATCCACCACCAGCCAGCGCCCCGGCTCGGCCTGGGCCAGCCTCAGGTAACCATCCCGGACCCGCCGATGGAAGGCCAGCTCCTCATCGTCGAAATACATTCTCCCCGCAGCAGCCCATTTTCTGGAGAGGCCCTCCTCTGGTGCGATATCCAGCAATACGATGAGGTCAGGCTTGATACCCTGGGTAGCGATCTCATTGGCCTCATTGATCAGGTCGAGGTTTAATTGCCGTCCATAGCCCTGATACGCCACGGTAGAGGGGGCATAACGATCGCAGATGACAGTCTTTTCTTGCAGCAGATTGGGGCGGATCACCTCATCCACCAGTTGAGCTCGGGCGATCAAAAAAAGCAGGAGCTCGGCCCTGGGCGCCGTCGAGTGCAAAACCATATCAGGCAGCAACTGGTCTCCTATAGGTGGCTCGACAAGGTGAAGTTGAGAAGGCTCCGCGGGCAAAACCGCGACGCCGCTTTGGGGGTCGGTCAGCCATCTTCTGAGCATACGCCCTAAGTGAGTGCCGCCGGGCTCCTGTGTAAGGATTACCGAGTAGTTCTTCCTCCGCAGTCGCCCGTAAAGGGCCCTGGCCTGGGTGGTCTTGCCTGACCCGTCTCCCCCCTCAAAGGTGATGAACAGACCCAAAGGCCGCCCTCCTCGCAAACATTGGGGGATGATAATGGCGCACAGGATTTCTCCTCCGGGATAAAAGGGTATCGAGGGCTCCCTGGGTGGGGAAATCGAGGTTAGACGGGCTTGAAGGGCAGGTTCCCTGTAGCGACCCCGATAACCTTGTCGGCAGCACCGTAGTAAAGGACTAACTTGTTATCAACGACGATCGCCCCACAGGAGAATACGACATTTGGAGTGGTGCCCGAGCGCTCATACTCCTCGACCGGCTCCAAGATGGGCTCATCACATCTCTCAAGTACAATCTCCGGGCGATCCCTGTCCAGCAGGGCATAGCCGAGGCGGTAAGTCCATGTTTTGGCTTCGACCCCGTGGTAGATCAGGAGCCATCCCTCCTCAAGCTCGATGGGAGGTCCGGCTATCCCTACCTTGGCATCATCCCAGTAAGAGGGGCGGGCCCTGAGGATATCCTTGTGCTCATACCAATGGACCCTGTCATAGGAAAAGGAGAGCCACATGTTCTCGGCCATGGTCATGGGTCGATGTAATAGGGCCAGCCTTCCATCAAACCTCCTCGGGAAGTAGGCAGCGTTTCTATTGTGAATTCCCACCATCACCGGCAGGATAAGCCGGTGTCTGCTCCACGCCCACTTGGCCTCTTTGAAGTCATTCAAGGAGATTTGGGCCTCGCACACCCTCGCCATATCCCTTTCCTTCCCCGCATAAAGCATGAAGACCTTATCACCGTCAGCGATCAGCCGCGCGTCCTCCACCCCATTGGGCTCGAACCACTCCTCTGGCGTGAATATGGGGTAAGGCAGGCGCTCCTCAACCTCGTCTATACCCCTTAGCTTAGCATAACCCAGGCGTGCGATGCCATCCTCGCCGTGGGCGGTGTATACGAGATAGGTTTTATCTCCCAGCCGCAGAACGCCCGCATTGCATACCAGTTTATTCTCCCACCACCTCTCAGTGGGCTCAAGGATCGGGTTTTTCTGGCTCCTGACAAGCTTGAGACGCAAGGGTTCACTTCCTCGCCGTTGGAGGTTCGCTACTTGACCAGTCCGCTCAGCAAGTCGCCCACGGTCCTGCCCTCTTTGACGGGGTGGCGCAGTGGCTTTTCGTTGTTCACCTCATACTGGTTCCGTCTTCCCACCCTTCTCCTTTCGATATACCCCGCTGTGTCTAGGTCGGAGACGACCCTCTGAACCGAGCGCTCGCTCATCCCCAAATCGTTTGCTATTTCCCTGGTAGTTGCCTCAGGCTTTTCCACCACCGAGAGCAGGACAAGCCCATGAGTGCTTAATAAGGCCCAGCCTGGCACGGTCACCTCCTTGAGCCCTTGATTTTACGACAATATTGTCGTAAAATAAATGTCGTAAAACACCTTTTTGCCTATTTTACAGTCATCGCTGAAGCGCAGTCAAGACGCATGAGGAGCGAAAATGGCCGGGTCTCCACTTGTATCAATAACCATTCCTAGCAGAAACTCTGAGGCGACAATAGCTCTCTGCCTCGAGGGCGCCGTCAGACAGAGCTACCCAAACCTCGAGGTATTGCTCATTGATTCCCATTCAACGGATAAGACGAAGGAGGTTGCTGCGCACTATAAAGCCAGGGTCATCGATTGCGACGGGAGGCTCCTTGCTGCCAGGTGCCTGGGGGTGAGGGAGAGCTTGGGGGACTATATTGTACTAGTTGATACGGATCTGATCCTGGAAGCGACGGCCATAGAGAGAGCGGTCAATATGATGGACAAATATGACATGCTCATCTTGGAGGAGCACTCCTATAATACAAACGGGTTCATACCAAAGCTATATAGTGCCTCAAAACAGATAATCAATTCAAAATTATATTGGAGTTTCGACCCGATAAAAAGGATAGGCAACCCCCCCAGGTTCTTCAAACGGGAGCTGCTGGAAAAGGCGATCGCGGCAATACCCCAGGATTTGATACCCATCACAGTCCATTATGACCACGACATTATCTACCTAGAGAGCTACAAGATTTCACAGAGGGTGGGCATTTTGCCCAATGCCGCCTTTCACATCGAGCCGGACTGGGAGAAGCTCTGGCGCACCAACTTTAGATATGGAGCGTCTTTGAGGGAATTGAAGAAGTCGGGCTATTATCGAGAATTAGCTACGAAAAGGGGGACCGGTCTCTCGTTCGGTCGCCCCCTCCGCGTCGGATTTCAATCCCTGTTACTTTCTCTCCTGCTACAATCTGTGCAGCGCATAGGGTATTGGTTTGGCAGCGCTTAGGCTTTGTGGCTGCTATTCGAGCACCACCGCCCCGCCCCGGCCCCCGCTTTTCTTCACCAGGCGGATATCGCTGATGCGGATGGCCCTATCGGCGGCCTTCAGCATGTCGTATAGGGTGAGGGCGCTCACCGCGATCGCGGTGAGCGCCTCCATCTCCACCCCCGTCCTCTCGGTGGCCTTCACCGCGGCCGTTATCTCCACAGCACTATTGGCCTCGTCGAGCTCAAAATCCACCCTGACTTCATCGATTCGCAAAGGGTGACATAGCGGGATGAGCTCCGAGGTCTTCTTGGCGGCCATGATGCCGGCCAGTTGGGCCGTGGCCAGCACATCGCCCTTGGCCACCTGCCCCTGCTTGACGAGCTCGAGGGTGGAGGGTTGCATCAGGACTCGCCCCCTGGCCACCGCCTCCCGGGCGGTGGCGGGCTTGGGGGAGACATCCACCATCCGGGCCCGGCCCTTAGCATCCAGGTGGCTCAGCTTCTTCACCTAGCCTCCCATCTGGGACATGGTGCGCCCCTGGGGCACAATCCCCTCCCCCAGCTTGTGGCATTCCGGCTTGGAGGCCACCGCCTCCGCGATGAGACGCTTCAGTTTCTCCCTATCGGCGCCGCGGCGCAGCGCCCCCTTGAGGTCCATCTCGAAATCGGAGAGGAGGCAGGGGCGGAGCTTGCCATCGGCGGTGAGGCGGAGGCGGTTGCATTTAAAGCAGAAGTGGTCGCTCACCGGGCTGATAAAGCCAAGGGTACCTCCGGCCCCGGGCAGGCGGTAATATTTGGCCGGCCCACCGCTGTCCCCCACAATAGGCTCCAGCTCCCCCAGCACCCTGAGACGTTGCCTTATCTCCTCCTCGGAGACGAAAAGGGAAGCCGTTGCCCGGGCGAAGGGCATCAACTCGATGAAGCGCATGTGCCAGCCCGCTTCTACCGTCAAACGGGCGAAATCCGGGATCTCGTCGTCGTTCACCCCCCGCATCACCACCATATTGACCTTCACCGGCAACAAGCCCACCTCTTTGGCCCTCTCTATGCCCTGGAGCACCTTGTCCAGATTATCGAAGCCGGTGATCTGTTGAAAGCGGTCTCGCCTCAGGCTGTCCAGGCTGACATTGACCCGGCCCAGCCCCGCCCCCCTGAGCTCGGCGGCAAATTCCGCCAAGAGCACCCCGTTGGTGGTCAGAGCCAGGTCGTCTATGCCCTTAACCTGGGCCAGCATCCTCACCAGGTCGGGGAAATCCAGGCGCACCAGGGGCTCGCCCCCGCTGAGGCGGAGCTTGGTGATGCCCAGCTCGGCAGCCGCTTCGGCCACCCGCCTGATCTCGTCAAAGGTGAGGATGTCCATATGCGACATCAGCGCTATGCCCTGGGGGGGCATGCAGTAGAAGCAGCGCAGGTTGCAGCGGTCGGTGATCGAGACCCGAAGGTAGTTTATGGGCCGCTGGAAAGAATCGGAAAGTCCGGTCATTCTTTTCGCCCTGGGTGTCTTTCCCTCGTCAATCCGGCATCGATAAGTCTACCACAGGTCATGCCGATTTATCCATTGTCTCTAGAAAGGGGCGGGCGGCCCGGGCCGCCCGCCCCCGGTGGCTGATCTCATTCTTGCGCCCCGGCTCCAGCTCAGCCATGGTCTTGCCCAGCTCGGGCAGGTAGAAAATGGGGTCATAGCCAAAGCCAAATCGGCCTTTGGGCTCAAAGGCGATCATCCCCGGGCATTCCCCCTTAAATAGTTTCACCCTGCCCTCGGGCCAAGCCAAGGCGATAACGCAGCGAAAACGGGCCTGGCGCCTCTCCCAGGGCACCCCCTTGAGCTTGTCCAGAAGATGGCGGACAAGCTCTCTATCCGAGGCCTCAGGGCCGGCATAGCGGGCCGAACGCACCCCGGGCTCCCCCCCCAAGGCATCTACCTCCAGCCCCGAATCGTCGGCCAGGGCCAGCACGCCACTGGCCCGGGCATAGGCCATAGCCTTGGAGATGGCGTTCTCCTCCAGGGTGCTCCCCCCCTCAGCCACAGAGACTTTAACCCCAAGCTGGGCAGGGGTTACCAGCCGGTAGGGGATACCCTTGAGGAGCATCCTGTATTCCCTGGCCTTGGCCCGATTATCGGTGGCCAGGAGCAACCGTCGGCCCTGGGTCATCTCACTCCAGGGGGAGGAACCTCCCCTCCAGCTTCTTGGCCACCTGGGGCATGGTGGTATACTCCATCTCCTCCAGGGGCAGGCGGTGGGGCTCAAAGGGGCCGTGACGACGCAAGTACTCGGCTATATCGTTGGTCCAGCGGCGGGCGGGGTCGAAGGCGGGGTCATCGAACATGTCCCTGGGCCCGATCAACCTGCCCTGGGCTATCTGGAAGCCGGCGCAGGTCACCCGAGGTGGCCCATCGAAACGGGAGGGGTTGGCGTCTCTGACAGCCACCGGCATCAGGGGGCCGTGGTGGGAGCCCCGCATCCAGCCCTCTACAAGACCCGGCATGGAAAAGGGCTCCAAGATCTCGCCTACCGCCGGGAACTGGCCCTGGCTGCGCACGATGCACACCGGGTCGTCCTTGCCCACATAGCGTCCGGCGATGAGGGCCAGGCGCTGGGTGGAGGAAACAGCGGCTATTTCCTTGGTATCCCGGTGATAGACCGCCTTCACCGCATACCGGCTGGGGGCACCGATGAAAACCAATAGGTCATAGATCTCTTCGGGGGCGCTGAAGGTGATCTTCTTGTGCTCCTTGATATCGTGAACCTCGAAGGCGAAGCCATTGTGCATATTGGCGGCTATCACCAGGCCAATGGTATTGAAGGGGTCGGCGAAGATCTTGTAGAGGGGCATGTTCCAGGCCCCGGCAGAGGTCTTATCGGCCATGAAGATGAGCACGGTCTCGGCCTCGCGCTCCTGGAACTGCATCTCGGCCACCCCCGGCCCCATCCCCTTGACATTGCCGGAGAAGGCCTCCGCCAGGAGGTCCTGGCCGGCGCCGTGGAGCTTGAGCCTCCGGGCCACTTGAGTGCATTCCACAAAGGTATCCCAGGCCAGCTTATGGATGGCCTGGCTCTCCTCGCCCTGCTGGTGGGTCATGATCAGCTCCAGGTCATCGCCACAAATAGTGATGTGGTAGTCGATGAGCAGGCCCGATTTCTTGGCCTTGCCCAGAGCCTGGCGGGCCGTCTCCACCACCTCGGGATGGGAGCTGGAATGCCCCACAAAGCCACCGACATCGGCCTTGAGCACGCTCAGCGTAATATTCATCTCGCCTCCTTCCTTTGTTTGGTGCCAGTTTATGGTAAGGGGCTGCCTATTTCGGGGCGACTTTTCTAAACGAGGGCCACAGCCTTATACTCGCCCAGGACCTGGCGCAACACGTCGCAGATCTCGCCCAGGGTGCCATAGGCCCGCACCGCTTCCAAGATATAGGGCATCAGGTTCTGGGTGCTCAGGGCTGCCTGGCGCAGCGCTTCCAGCTTGGCCGATAGCTTCTCATTGTCGCGCTCCCGGCGCACCCGATGCAGCCTCTCCAGGTGCCTGCGCTCCCCCTCTTCGTCCATTCTGAGGATGGGTATGGTCAGCGGCTCGTCCAGGACGTAGTCGTTGACGCCCACGATAGTCCGCTCCCCAGACTCTATCTCCTGCTGATATCGGTAGGCGGAGCGGGCGATCTCTTGCTGGAAGAAACCCATCTCGATGGCCGGAATGACCCCGCCCAGAGAGTCTATCTGCTCAAAATAACGGTAAACGCCCTGCTCCATCCTGTTGGTGAGGGCCTCCACCAGGTAGCTCCCCCCCAGAGGGTCGATGGTATTGGTGACGCCGCTCTCATGGGCGATGATCTGCTGGGTTCTGAGGGCGATGAGCACCGCCTTCTCCGAGGGCAGCGCCAGGGCCTCGTCCATGGAGTTGGTGTGCAGGGATTGGGTGCCACCCAGGGCAGCCGCCAACGCCTGGATGGTGGTGCGGATGATATTGATCTCGGGCTGCTGGGCGGTCAGGGAGCAGCCGGCGGTTTGGGTGTAGAAGCGTAGCCATTGGGAGCGCTCATCGGCGCCGAATCGGCTCTTCATCTCCCGGGCCCAGATGCGTCGGGCGGCCCGGTACTTGGCTATCTCTTCGAAGAAGTCGTTGTGGGCATTGAAGAAGAAGCTGAGCCGGGGGGCGAAGTCATTCACCTCAAGCCCCCGATCCACGCCGGCCTGAACATAGGCCAGCCCATCGGCCAGGGTGAAGGCCAGCTCCTGAAGGGCTGTGGCGCCGGCCTCCCGGATATGATAGCCACTGATGCTGATGGTGTTCCATTTGGGCAGGTGCTTGCTGCCGAATTCAAAGGTGTCCACCACCAACCGCAGGGAGGGGCCAGGGGGGAAGATATAGGAGTTTTGGGCGATGAACTCTTTGAGGATGTCGTTCTGGATGGTGCCCCCCAAACTTGCCATGGGGATGCCTTTCTTCTCGGCGGCAGCGATGTACATAGCCCAGATGACCGCCGCCGGGCCATTGATGGTCATGGAGGTGGTTATCTCGTCCTGGCGGATGCCGTCGAAAAGGATTTCCATATCGGCCAGGGAGGACACCGCCACCCCGCACTTGCCAAACTCCCCCCGGGCCAGGGGGTCATCGGTGTCGTAGCCATTGAGCGTGGGGAAGTCGAAGGCCACACTCAAACCCGTCTCGCCATGCTCCAAAAGATATTTATAGCGCCGGTTGGTCTCCTCAGCACTCCCGAAGCCGGAGAACATGCGCATGGTCCAGAGGCGGCCCCGGTGCCCGGTGTGGTGGATAGCCCGAGTAAAGGGGTACTCCCCGGGGAAGCCCAGGTCTCGCTCGTAGTCGAGACCCTCGATGTCCAGAGGGGTATAAACCCTCTCTACGGGCTCGCCGGAGGTGGTGATGAACCGCTGCCGTCTCTCCGGCATCTGGGATGCCCTCTTCTCCCATTCCCGTTGATGCTGGCGCAGGGCTTCCAGCTTGCTATCTTGGCACATGTAGCCCTCTCCTCATTCGGTTAGAAGTCTATTCCCGGGCGCGACTTTATCCCGTGGCGGAAGGGGTGTTTGACCTCCACCATCTCGGTGACCAGGTCGGCGCGCTGGATAAGCCTGTCATCGGCGTAGCGGCCGGTGAGGATCAGCTCCACCCCTGGGGGCCTCTGGTCGAGGAGCTTGAGCACCTCCTCTGCCGGGATCAGCCCCCAGGCCGAGGCCACATTCACCTCGTCCAGCACCACCAGGTCAAAGTGGCCGCTGAGCATAGCCCGCTGCGCCTCGGCCAGGGCTAGCCTGGCCTGCTCCCTCTCCTCTTCGGTGATGTGGTCAGGGTCGCAGAAGCGCTCGAAACCGAACCGGGCAAAGCTGACATTGGGCAGTCGGGATAATACCTTCTGCTCGCCATAGGGGAAATCGCCCTTCATAAAGTAGACTATGTGGGAGCGCAGTCCCTGCCCCGCCGCCCTCAGCACCACCCCCAGCGCCGCCGAAGTCTTGCCCTTGCCATTGCCGGTGAAGACCTCGACCAGTCCAGTATGAGGCTTATTCAAAGGAGAATTTCCACCCTCGATTTTCGGATAACGTCTCCCGGGGGCTCGCCGACCCCAGTTTATCAAGGCAGGGCCTGGATTGTCAAGGCGAGTCCCCCCTGCTGTCGCTGGGTGGTTATGGTATAATAGCCCCGCGCCAGAGCTTGGTGGTTGATGTGAAGACCTTCAATAAAAGGGGCGACCAAGGTCAGACCGACCTGCTCTTCGGGGAGAGGGTGTCCAAGGCAAACCCTCGCTCCGAGGCCTACGGCACTATCGACGAGGCCATATCTGCCCTGGGCCTGGCCCGGTGTTGGGCCACGCCCCCTGTCCGGGAGATCGTCCTCTCCCTGCAACAAGAGCTGTTTACGGTAAATGCCGAGCTGGCCACCCCCAGCCAACATTACGCCAAGCTGGTGGCCCGGGGGCAGACCGTGACCCCGGAGATGACCGATCGCCTGGAGGCCCTCATCGATGAGCTCGAGGCCCAAGTGGAACTGCCCAAGGCCTTCGCCATCCCCGGCGGCTCGACGAGCTCGGCGGCCCTGGACCTGGCCCGAACCATAGTGAGGCGAGCAGAGCGAAGGGTGGTAGCCTTGAAGGAAGACAATGCCATCCCCAACGATGAGGTGCTGAAATACCTCAATCGCCTGGCCGACCTCCTGTTCGTCCTGGCCCGCCTCGAGGAGAAGGGATGCCCATGGAAGTGATCCCCGCCATAGACATCATCCAGGGCCGCTGTGTGCGCCTCTACCAGGGCGATTACTCCCGGGAGATGGTGTATTCCGCCGATCCGGTAGACGTAGCCCGTCGCTTTCAGGAAATGGGCGCCCCTCGCCTCCACATTGTGGACCTAGAGGGGGCCAGGGCGGGGGAGCCCCGCAATCTGGAGACGGTGGCCCGCATCATCCAGGCCATCGGCATCCCCGTGGAGCTGGGCGGGGGCATCCGCCGCATTGGCACTCTGTTACAGGTGCTGAGCCTGGGCGTGGGCCGGGTTGTCCTGGGCACGGCGGCGGTGGAGTCCCCCGGGCTGGTGGAGGAGGCCTGCTCCCGCTTCGGCGAGGCCGTGGTCATAGGGGTGGACGCCCGAGATGGCCTGGTGGCAGTGCGGGGCTGGACGGAAAGATCGACCATTACCGCCGCCGAGCTGGTGGCCAAGATAGCAGCCCTGGGCGCTCGGCGCTTCATCTATACCGACATCGCCCGCGACGGCACCCTCACCGAGCCCGATTTCCCGGCCATCGAGATGCTGATCAAGATGACGAAGCTGCCCATCATCGCCTCCGGCGGCATAACCAAGATAGAACACCTGCACCGGCTGGCTCAGCTGGGGGCGGAGGGGGCTATCGTCGGCCGCGCCCTCTATACCGGTGACCTGGACCTGGGACAAGCGCTGATGGCTATGAAGGAAAGACAGAAATAACGCCCGAGGAGACGATGCTTAATTACAATGAGAGGGGCCTGATCCCCGCCATCGTTCAGGATGCCACCAATGGCCAGGTCCTGATGCTGGGTTATGTCAATCAGGAGTCCATGCGCCTCACCCTGAGGGATGGCGAGGTCTGGTTCTACAGTCGCAGTCGCCAGGAGCTATGGCACAAGGGGGAAACCTCGGGGGGCATCCTCAAGGTGCGCCAAATATTGAAGGACTGCGACCAGGATGCCATCCTGTTCCGAGTGGAGGTGGAGGGGGCGGTGTGCCACACCGGCCACCGCTCCTGCTTCTACAGGGAGCTCTCCGCCGAGGATGTGGCCTGAGGCGATTCTGCCGCGCCATCCTCCTCCAGGGATCTCTTCAGGGCGGCCAGGGCCACCTCAAGCTGGTCTGGGCTGGGCTGGCGGGTGGTCAGCGATTGCAGGGCCAGCCCCGGCGCCAGCATCGCCCTCACCCCGGGGCGATGGGCATAGCGGGCGCTCAGCCTCATCAGCTCATAGCTGATAGCAGCCAGCGCCGGGATGAGCACCACCCTGGAGGTGACCATCAGCCACAGGGAAGGTCGCCCCAGCAGCGAGAAAAGGAAGACGGCCACCACCAATACTATCAGCAGGAAGCCGGTGCCGCAGCGGGTGTGGACTGTGCTGTATTTCTGGATGGCCGCCACCTCCAGGGGGATCCCGGCCTCATAGGCGTTGATGGCCTTATGCTCGGCGCCGTGATAGGCAAATACCCGCCGGATGTCTCGTGTCAGACTTATCAGCAGCAGATAGGCGAGGAAGATGGCCAGGCGCAACACCCCCTCAGCGATATTGGCCAGCAGCGGGGAGAGGTATGGCTCAAAAAGGCGGCTGGCAAATAGAGGGGTTAAGAAGAACAGGGCCACCACGAAAACCAGGGCAAAGATAACGGTTCCCCACATCACCCCCCTGGGGATTTCCTCCCCCTCCCCCGCCACCACATTGGCCGAAAACATGAGCGCCCTGATGCCCAGAACCATGGTCTCGATGAGGACGATAATGCCCCTGAGGAAGGGCAGCCTGCGCCACCGGCCGGTGTAGAGGGGGGATAGGGGCTGGCTGGCCACGGTAATCCCCTTATCGGGACGGCGCACCGCAATGGCCATGCTCTTTTTCCCCCGGATCATCACCCCCTCGATGACCGCCTGCCCGCCATAATAAAAAGTATCTGGCACAGCCTTACCCCCGTCTCAAAATAAAAGGAGCGGGTGGCCGCTCCTTGACCTCGCTTCAGTGCCCCTTACCCCTCGAGCTTGTAGCGCCTCTTGAAGCGCTCCACTCGCCCCGCGGTATCCACGATGCGCTGCTCGCCGGTGAAGAAGGGGTGGCACTTACTGCACACCTCCACCTTGAGCAACTTCTTGGTCGACCCGGTGGTGAAGGTGTTGCCGCAGGAGCAAACTACCTGGGCATCATCGAAATACGGGGGGTGGATCTTGTCCTTCATGACTGAGTGGCGTAGATGCTGACCTTTCTCTTGTCCCTAGAGGCCGGCTCGAACTTTACCTTGCCGTCGATCAGGGCGAAGAGGGTATGATCCCTGCCCAGCCCCACATTGTTGCCGGGCAGGATTCGGGTGCCCCGCTGGCGCACTATGATGGTGCCCGCTGGCACCAGCTGCCCCTCGAAGCGCTTTACGCCCAACCGCTTGGATTGGCTATCCCGTCCCAGCCTGGTGCTGCCGCCTCCCTTTTTATGAGCCATCTCCCCACACCTCGCCTACTCGGTGGCTATCTGGTCTATGCTCAGCCGGGTATAGGGCTGGCGATGCCCCCGCTTGCGACGATAGCGCACCTTGTTCTTGTATTTAAAGACGACCACCTTATCGCCCTTGCCCTGGGCGACCACCGTGGCCAGTACCCTGGCCCCCTCCACCACAGGGTGGCCCAGGGTGACCTGGTCGCCCTGGGCCACCATCAATACCCTGTCCAGCTCCACGGTCTCCCCCGGGGAGGCGGGGAGCTTCTCTACATCGATGGTCTGGCCCGGGGCCACGCGGTACTGCTTGCCACCGCTCTCCACTATGGCGCTGATTTCCGCTTTCATACCAGGGCCATTGTAGCAGTCCCCCATAGGGCTGTCAAGCGCCACCCCTTGGGGCTACACGATGGGGCGGGGGAGCAGCCCTGCCCTCTCCACTATGAGGGGCACGCTGTCCTCCCAGCCCACGGCCATGATGTGTATGCCGTGGACCCCCGGTATCTCCTTGAGCTGCTCGATCGTCTCCAGGGCGATGTTAATCCCCTCCTCCTTGGCCTCCCTGGCCTCCTCCATCCGCCTCACGATCTCATCGGGGACGCTCACCCCGGAGACATAATCCCGCATATAGCGGGCCATGCCCGCTGACCTTATGGGTATGACGCCGGCCAGGATATGCACTTTCTGGTCCAGGCCGCGCTCCGCCACCATCTCCATCCATCTGGCGAATTTAGGCACGTCGTAGACGGCCTGGGTCTGGATGAAATCGACGCCGGCCCGGATCTTCTTGGCCAGCCGGGTCACCCTAAATTCAAAGGGGTCGGCATAGGGATTCTCGGCCGCCCCTATATAGAGGGGCACCTCCCCCGAGATATCCTCGCCACACAGGAATTTGCCCTCATCCCGCATCGTCCTCAGGGTGTGAATGAGCTGGATGGAATCCAGGTCGAAGACATTTTTGGCCGTGGGGTGGTTGCCGAATCGCTGATGGTCCCCGGAAAGGCACAGGAAATTGCCGATGCCCAGGGCCACCGCCCCCAACACATCGCTCTGGATGGCGATGCGATTGCGGTCGCGGCATACGATCTGCATCACCGGGTCAACCCCCAAGTGTTTGAGGAGAACGCAGCTGGCAAAGCTGGACATGCGGACAATGGCAGTCTGGTTGTCGGTGACATTCAGGGCATCGGCATAGCCCTTGAGCATCTCCCCCTTGCGCTCCACCACCCTGGGGGAGGTGCCCTTGGGGGGGCCCACCTCAGCGGTCACGGCAAAGGCCCCGCTCTCCAGGACCCTTTCCAGGTTAGTTCCCGCTTTCATAGCTTCCTCCATCACTCCTGGGCGTTGCTGGCCCCAGGCGGGGATCATCCTTTGGGCCGGATCTTCTCGTCCTCGGCGGGCACCCGCAATTCCTCGCGGACGATGCGCCGCGGGCCTGCCGCCGAAAATGACTTCCACTCCCGGGGCGGGCGAACCTCCTCCAGGAGATGGAGCCGGCCGGTGGCCGCCAGGCGGTCGTAGATGAGCTGCCAGGCACAGGGAATATCCGGGGAGATCTCGCACTTGCCCCCCACCGAGCCACCACACGGGCCATTGAACAGGCTCTTGGCACAGCGAGTTATGGGACAGATGCCCCCGGTGAGATGGAGAATACAATCGCCGCAAGCTGCGCAGACCTCGCTCCACTTCCCCGGCTCCTCGATGAGCCCCAGGAAGGAGGTATTGACGCCAGGGAGCACGGGCACGGTGGGGAAGCACTCGGCCACAGCCTGGACCCCAATGGCGCAGGCTAGGGACAGAACCGCATCCACCGATTGGATTTGCCGGGCCACCTCGGCCAGAAACTCCCGCTCGCATTGGCGTTTGACCGTGGCCTCCTCGATTATCTTATCGCCCTTGCTCAGACGCTGGTGAAGGCGCAGGGCCGAGGCCAGGCCGGCCACCTCCTTCTCACCGCCCACAAAGCAGACGGTAACGCAGGTGCCGCAGCCCAGTACCAGCACCCGCTTATAGGGGGCGATCATCCCCTGTATCTCGGGCAGTGGCTTCTGTTCCCCTTTGATCATACCGGCTTCCCCTTATACCTTATCTTCTAATGAACGAGTTCCCCGAGGCGCTGGGAGAAGGACGACATCCTCTCGCCCAGGTCCTGAAATCGTTCCTCGGGGAGGCAGACCAGCTCTATTTGCTCCTTCCGGAGCCCCAGGCCCTCCAGGACCCTCCGCGCGCTTTCCATGCGCCGGCGCACCCACAGAGCAGCCTGGGCATAGATGCACTCCCTATCGCCACAGTCCACTATGAGGACCCCGTTAGCCCCCAGCTCGAAGGCCTTGAGCAGGTAAGGCACACCCAGCTTGGCGAGGCAGGGCACCTTCACCAAAGCCACCCCAGGGGTGATGTTAGCCTTCAGGAAATCGGCCAGGCCGGGCGGGGCATTGACCCCATAGTAGCAGTAAAAGAGCACCAGGCGGGGCGGGGTGGCCCCACCAGGGGTCACCTTGGCCATGGCCTGCTCCAGCTCACGCTCCATATCCTCAAAGCGAGAGGAGCCGAAGGCAATGGCCCGGGCGGGGCATTCCATCACGCAGATGCCGCAGGCCTGGCACTGATCCGCCCTGATGTCCACAGAGGTAGCCGGGGTAACCACAGGCACCTCATAGGGACAGACGCGGACACAGGTCAGGCAATCGATACACTTATCCTCGACACGCCGGGCACCGGCGCCGCAACTGAGGCAGCGGCGCGCCTCCCGAACCGCTGTCTCCACGGCATAGCCCAGGTCGATATAATCGAAGTTCCTTATTCGCTGGGCCACCTCCAGCAAGGGCACTGGCTGGCGCTCCTGCCTTATCACCGCTGCCGTTACCCCTTGGTCCAGCTTGCCCAGGGGCTGAGGCTCCTCTACCTTGGTCAAGGGCTCGCCCTGCAAGTAACGATGGATAGACAGGGCCGCCTGGCGTCCGCTGGCCATGGCCTTTACCGCCGTTCCCGGCCCGGTGGCCACCTCGCCGCAGGTGAATACCCCCTCGGCGGTGGTGGCCAGGGTGACGGGGTCGAATATGAGCTGGCCCCTCTCGGTGACTTGGATGTCGCTATCCTTGAGGCAGGAGAGGTCGGCTGCCTGCCCGATGGCCACAATGACGATATCGCCCTCGAATATAGCGGTCCTATCCTCATAAAAGGTAGGGTTGAACCTCCCCTGGTCATCGAAGACCGCCTTCACCGCCACGGTTTCCAGAGAGGTCACCTGGCCATCCTCGCCCAGAATGCGCTTGGGCCCCCAGGAGCAGTTTATCTCCACACCCTCTTCCGCCGCCTCCTTGATCTCCCAGGGGAAGGCGGGCATCTCCTCAGGGGATTCCAGACAGACCAGCCTCACCCTGGCTGCTCCGGCGCGCAGGGCGGAGCGGGCCACGTCGATGGCCACATTGCCGCCGCCGATGACAATGACCGTCTTCCCGGGCTGGATGCGCCGGCCATAGAGGTTGGCATCCCGCAGGAAGGGCAGGGCCGGCCAGACGTCCTTCATATCGAAGCCGGGGAGGGGCAGGCTCCGGCTCAGGGGCAGGCCCAGGCCGAGCAATACAGCCCGATAGCCCCGCCCCTTTAGCTCTGCCACGGTGAAATCCCGGCCCAAGGCCGAGTCGGTCCTGAACTCCACCCCCAGAGCCCTTATCCCCTCTATATCCCCCTGAATTCTGTCCCGGGGCAGACGGTACAGGGGCACGAACTGGGCCAGGGCACCGCCCAGGATGGCTTCGCGCTCGAAGACGGTGACCTGATAACCCAGCCGGGCCAGGTCATGGGCGGCGGTGAGGCCGGCGGGGCCGGAGCCAATGATGGCTACCCTTTCCCCCCGGGGGGCAGGCGCCGGCGGTGTTGGACTACACCCGAAATCCACCGCGGCCCGCTTCAGGGCACGGATGGACAGCGCCTCATCCACCTGCCCCCGGCGACATTCGGCCTCGCAGGGATGAGCACATATAGTGGCGCATATGGAGGGGAGGGGATTGGTGTCCTTGATGAGCCTAAGGGCCTCGCCGAAGTTGCCCTGAGCGATGGCCGCCAGGTAGCCCGGCACATCCTGATGGATGGGACAGGCCACCTGGCAGGGAGGAATGGCCTCCGTCTTTTCGGCTGGAGAGCGTGGCACGACTTCCAAGCTCAGGTACAGCTCCTGAATCGATCACGGGCGAGGGGCAGACGCACCATATTCTAACCCAAAGAGAGCCTCGTGTCGAGAGGTGCCGGCCAGCCTTAGAGGGTTGGCTCCAGGACCACCACCTGGCCCGGTCCAGGCAGCTTCCCCGCCACGAGCTCCACCTCGCTGCCCCCCGTGCGTTGCACCAGTGCCTTGCCCCGCAGGAACTCCTCCACCCCGGTGATGGGGAAATCGCACTTGGCTGTCTTGAAATGCATGGGGATGACCACCCTGGGCCGGAGCTGGTCCGAGACCTCCGAGGCCAGGGCAGCATCGATGGTGTAGAAGCCACCTACCGGGATGAACAGCACATCCACCTCCCCTATCTGAGCCACCTGGTCGGCACTGAGGCGATGGCCCAGGTCCCCCAGATGACATATCCTGACGTTGTCCACAGCGAAGCAAAAGATGGTATTGGGGCCACGCTGCCCGCCCTGGGCCTCATCGTGATAGCAGGGGATGCCCAGGAACTCGATCCCTTTGACCCTTTTACTGCCGCTCCCCTCTACCACCTCGGGCTTACCGGGCACCTCGCCCGCATTGTTATGGTCGAAATGGTCGTGGCTGACGGTGACTATGTCGGCGGGCTCGTCGATCTTCCCATAGGAAAGGCCACTGCCCACACTATAGGGATCGGTGATGACCTTGATCCCCTCCGCGGAGGAAATGAGGAAGGCGGCATGGCCAAGCCACTTTATCTTCATAGCTACCTCCTTCTAGGACCTCTCCTCAGCCAGGGCCAAGGCCAGGTCGATGAGGGTGCGCACCCCCACGCCGGTGGCCCCCTTGACCAGGTAATTGTGTTCCTTTTCCATATAGGCGGTCCCGCCGATATCCAAGTGGGCCCAGGGGGTATCGCCGACGAACTCGGCCAGAAACAGGGCCCCGATGATGGCCCCTCCCCAGCGGTTGCCCACATTCTTGATATCGGCCACCTCGCTCTTCAGCTGCTCCTTGTATTCCTGGGGCAGGGGCATGGGCCAGTGCCGCTCCCCCTCCCTTTCCCCGGCCTGGAGCAACTTATCGCGCAGTCCCGGGTCATTGCTGAAAAGACCGCTATAGAGGTCGCCCAGGGCCACGTGGATGGCGCCGGTCAGGGTGGCCAGGTCGATGATGGGGGATAAACCCAGTTTCTTGGCATAGCTGAGGGCATCGCACAGTATGAGACGGCCCTCGGCATCGGTGGTGACGATCTCGATGGTCTTGCCATTCATGGCCGTGACCACATCTCCCGGCTTCAAGGCTGAGCCGCCGGGCAGGTTCTCGGCGGCCGGCACCAGGGCGGTGATGTTCAGCCTGGGCTTCAACTGGGCCAGGGCCCCCAGGGCGGCGATGACCGCCGCCCCGCCGGACATATCGGCCTTCATCTCCGCCATCCTCTCCGAGGGCTTGATGGAGATGCCGCCGGAGTCGAAGGTTATCCCCTTGCCCACCAGCCCCAGGTCCTCCGAGGATGAGGGGTTGCCCCGGTAGCGGAGCACGATGAGCTTGGGGGGTTGGCGGCTCCCCTGGGCCACGCCCAGGAGCCCCCCCATCCCCAGCCCCTCCATCTGCTCCCGCTCCAGCACCTGGCACTCCAGCCCGTGCTGCTCCGCCAGGCGCTGGGCGACCTGGGCCAGATGGGTAGGGGTCATATAGTTGGCCGGCTGGTTGATAAGGTCTCGGGCCAGGTTAGTAGCCTCAGCCAGCACCTTGCCCCGGAAGGCACCCTGTTGTAAAGGGGGCACTTGGGCCTCGTCTCGGGTCACCACGGTCAGCACCTCGACCTCGGCCTCATCATGCTCCTTGGCCCCATGCTTGGCAAATCGGTATAGCCCCAAGATGGAGCCCTCCACCAGGGCCTGAACGCAGGTGGCAGGCTCCAGGCCGCCGGCGCCAGCGCCGTGCACAATAGAGGCCAAGTGCCTGGCCTTGAGCCTTCTCAGGGCCCGACACGCCTCGGCCATGGCCACCCGAATCTTGTCCTGGTCGAACTGCTCCTGCTTCCCCAGCCCGGCCACCGCCACCCGGGCCGCCGGCAGGCGACCCAGGCTATGGATAATGGTCACCTCTCCCAGCTTGCCCCGGATCTCTCCAGCCTCGATGAGCTGGGAGATGGCCCCACCCAGCTCCCCATCCACGGCCCCGGTAGCCCCGCCAGGCCTGGCCACGCCCTCAAACAGGTTGACGATTATGGCATCAGCCTCGAATTTGGTTATATCGGCACAGACGACCCTAACCTCCACAGGCATCCCCCCTTCCCTTGGCCATCTCCTCCCAGGCCCAGCCCACCCCCAGCTCCTCCAGCTTGCCCAGACTGGGTGCCCCTTGCTGGGTATCCCAGCCCATGATCTGGTAATAGCTATTTAACATTCGGGCGAAACCATCGGGGTCTACCGCCACCCCCTCCAGGGGCCCGGAGGCGAAGGGGGTGAAAAAGCGCTGGGGCAGGCGGTCATCCCCTTTGCCCAGGCCCTCCCGAATATTGAAGGCCCGGCTCAGGTTGATGGCCCGCTCCCCTACCTTGAGAAGCTCCCAGAGACTGGTGTCCCAGCCGGTCGCCGACCTCGTTATGTCAACTATCTGGGTGGGGCTGTAGGGGACAAATTGGCACATGACCAGGCTATTCAGCAGGAAACGCCAGCTCTGGAAGTAGGCCAGGAGCCTGGCCTTGCCGGGGCTGAGCTCCTGGGAGGGCATGGCCTCCAGGATGCCCACGGATTTCATCTGCTCAAATTCCAGGCTGGGCCCGGTATGGACATTGTCATGGATGTTATGGCAATGGTCAGCCCCGGTGGGGGAGACGGCATAGCCCACGCCCATGCCCTGCTTATAACGGGGCTCGTGCATGGGCACCTCTTGGCCCTTGATATGGAGGGCATACTCCGCGCTGCCCCTGCCCAGATGCTGGGCAGCCCGGGCTACCCCCTCGGCTAGGACATCCCCAAATCCCTGGCGCTGCCCGATCCTCTCCACCAGCGTGAGCATCGCCTGGGCATCGCCGAAGTTGAGTTTGAGGCCATCGGTGTCCTGCTCGGTAAGGATTCCCCGCTCAAAGCATTCCATAGCGAAGCTGATGCACATCCCCGCGGAGATGGTGTCCATGCCGTAGGCATTACACAGCTCGCTGGCCTTGCACACGGCCGCCAGGTCGGTGATGCCGCAATTGGAGCCCAGGGCGGCCACCGTCTCATACTCCGGCCCACCGTAGTAGGGGTGCACATGATAGGGCTCAGCGATCTCCACCTCCCGCTTGCAGCGCACGGGACAGGCCCAGCAGCCCCGGCGCGCCTTGAGAACGGTGTCCCGCAGGGTGCGTCCGTCGATGGTGCCCACCGCCCGCGGAAAGTGCCCCTCCTGAAAATTGCGGGTGGGCAGACCGCCGGCGCGATGCAAGCCGAACAGCACCGAGAGCGTCCCCTGGTCATGGTAGCCGCGAGCCAGGGACATAAAATTATCTCGCATCCACTTGGCCAACTGAGAAAGCCTCTCCGGGTGGGCGGTGGCAATGGGGTTGTGGCCGCGGACGGCGATGGCCCTCAGGTTTTTGGAGCCCATCACCGCCCCCATCCCGGTGCGTCCCGCAGCGTGGTTGATATCGTGGAGGATGCAGGCATAGCGCACCCCCCTCTCCCCCGCCGGGCCTATCTGGGCTATGCGAATGCCACGGTCGCCGCCCAGCTCCTCTATGATCCGGCACTGCGCCTCCCAGGTGGGCTTGCCCCAGAGATGCCTGGCATCCCTTATCTCCGCCCTCCCATCCTTGATCCAGAGGTAGACTGGCTCGGGGGCCTTGCCCTCTACAATGATGGCGTCGTAGCCGGCGCGCTTCAGCTCTGCCCCCCAGAAACCACCGGCCTGGGACTCCCCGTAGGCATTGGTCAGGGGCGATTTGGCGCCGACGCTGTTCCGGCCGCTGGCGGGCACCGGGGCCCCGGTCACCACCCCAGGGGCGAAGATGAGTTTATTATCGGGCCCTAAGGGCTCTACCCCGGGCCACAGCTCCTTCAGCAGATGGCGACTTATGAAGCCAGCACCCCCCACATAGGTGCGGTAGAATTCCTCGGGGGGCTCCTCCACCTCCATGGTGCCCCGGGATAGGTTCACCCTGAGGGTCTTTCCATTATAGCCATAAGGCATAGCTTATCTCCGGACTCGGCTCGCCAAATGATAGCGCAAAGAGCCAACTAGTGCAAGGCCTGGCGCACGATCTTGTCTATGGCTGGGGCCAGGTCACGAGAGGTGTCCACCGCGATATGATGGCGGCGAATGGGCTGGGCCTGAGCCCTCATCCTCTGATATACTCGCCAGTCGGCCGTCGACCTATCCAGGGGGTCAGCCCTCTCCCGACGGGCCTGCATCCGCTCCCGCACCACCTCGGGGGGTGCCTCGACCCTGACCACGATGAGCTTGGCCTCTACCTTATCGGCAATGCGATACAGGTGCTCCCGATGGTACTCAGAGAGGTTGGTGGCATCCAAGATAAGGGGGATGCCCTTCTTGAGCAGCCCCTCGATGGTGAGATGGATGGCCCGGAACAGGCGGTGGCTCTCCTCCGGGCTATAGGTCGGCGTGGGGAATAGGACCTGACGCAGGGCATCGCTCTCCAGGATGGCTGCCGGCAGGCGGGCAGCCAGTTGCCGAGAAAGGTAGGACTTGCCCGTCCCGGGGAGGCCGCTGATCACTATGAAATAGGGCCTGACCATGGCCTCGGGGAGTTGGCCCAGGCTCTTCCTCAGATTCTCGTCGTCACTTAAAACCTGTTCGGGCAAGGCTGCGGTCATGTTCAATGCCTACCAATCCAGTATCCTGCCCTCGATGACGTCCACCACGCCCAGGTCGGTGAGGCGGAGCTCGGGGATCACGGGCAGGGCCAGGAAGGACAAGGCGGCAAAGGGGGCGGGGAGGCGGCAGCCCAGATTCTCAGAGGCCACCCTCTCCAGCTCGGCCACACCTGCTGCCACCTCCTCCAGGGGCGCCGGAGACAGGAGCCCGCCCATGGGCAGGGGCAGGTGGGCCAGGATTTTGCCCCCATCAACTGCCACAAGGCCACCCTGGAGACGGACCAGCTCGTCAATGGCGAGCTTTATGTCTCTATCCTCCACCCCCACCGCCACGATATTGTGGGTGTCGTGGGCGATGGAGGAGGCTAAGGCCCCCCTCCCCAGGCCGAAGCCCCTGACCAGCCCCCGACCGATATTGCCCGTGGCGTGATGGCGCTCCACCACCACCAGCTTTAGGAGGTCGGCCTCGGTATCGGAGACCACCCAGCCATCGACCACCTTGGGGGTGGCGAATACTTTCCGGGTGATTATCTGGCCCGGGACCAACTGGATGACCGGGCACTCCCCAGGGGGCGCCGGCAGCCCCAGCGCCTCGAGGCCGAAGGGCTTAACCTTGAGGCTACGGCTGAGGGGACCGCCCCGGGCTGGTGGCACGGGGAACAGGGGCTTGCCGCCCCGGGCCACCAGGTGCCCGCGGTAAAAAACCAGGTCAATATCGAGAGAGGTCAGATCGCTCAGGACCAGCAGATTGGCATAATACCCCGGGGCCACTGCCCCCACCGCCTCCAGACGGAAATAGCGCGCCGTATTTATAGTTGCTAGTTGCAGGGCGCGGACGGGTTTGAGGCCACCCTTGATGGCCCTCCTCACTATGACGTCCATGTCGCCGTCCCGGAGCAGGTCGGCGCAACTGCGGTCGTCCACCACGAAGAAGCACCTATGATAGGTATCATCGGTGACCAGGGGCAAGAGGGCCTCCAGGTTCTTCTCCGAGGAGCCCTCCCGGATCATCAGGTGCATCCCCCGTCTCAACTTCTCCAAGCCCTCATCAGCGGAGGTAGATTCGTGGTCAGAGAGGATGCCGGCAGCGATGTAAGCGTTCAGGGCCTTCCCCGCCAGCCCCGGGGCATGGCCGTCCCTGACCCTGCCCTGGGCCAGGGCCACCTTACGCAGCATGCCCTCCTCGCCGCTGACCACGCCCGGAAAGTTCATCACCTCGCCCATGCCCACCGTTTCCGGCCAGCGCAGGAGCCGCCCGAAGTCGTCGATATCGAGGATTGCCCCCGGCGTCTCCAAGGTGGTGGTGGCGGGCACACAGGGTGGCGCCATAAAATAGAAGTCCAGGGGCAGGCGACGGCCCCAGTCGAGGATATAGCGGATGCCCCGGACCCCGGCCACATTGGCCATCTCGTGGAGGTCAGTGACCACGCCCAGGGTGCCCCGGGGCACCACCGCCCTAGCATACTGGGCGGGGTGGAGCATGGAGCTTTCCAGATGGGTATGCCCATCGATAAAGGCGGGGGCCAAGTAGCGTCCCCCCAGGTCTACGACCTCTTCACCCTGGGTATAGTCGCCTACCCCGGCCACCCTGCCCTGAAAGATGGCCACATTGCCGAAATCGATCTCAGCGGTGAGGGTATTGACTATTTTAGCGTTGGCCAAGATGAGGGAGGCGGGGCTATCCCCCCGAGCCACAGCCACCAGGTCGGCAAGAAGCACCGCGGCTAGTCCCCCTCCACAACATAGATGCCGGGCAGGTTGCGGTATCTCTCGTCCCAGTCCAGGCCATAGCCCACCAGAAACTTGTCGGGAACGGTGAGACCCAGATAATGGATGGTCACCGGTACCACCCGGCGCTCTGGTTTGTCCAGCAAGGCGCACAGCCTGAGCGAGGCCGGCCTTTTTCGACCCAGGTAGTCCACAAGAAAAGACAGGCTCAAGCCGGTATCCACGATGTCCTCTACGAGCAGGACGTGTCGGCCCCTCACCGGGGTGCTCAACCTTTGCACAAGTCTTATCTGCCCCGAGCTTTCCATCCCCGGGCCATAGCTGGCCACCCTGACAAAGTCCACCTCTACGGGGATGGAGAGACGGCGCATGAGGTCGGCCAGGAAGACGAAAGCACCTTTAAGGATGCCCACCAGCAGGGGCTGCTCCCCTCCGTAGTCGCGGTCGATCTGGGCAGCCAGTCCGGCGATGGCCCTATCTATCTCCCCAGGGGTGAACAACAACCGCAGACGAGGCCCTTGACACAATTTCTCCCCCCTGGGATTATAGCCCCAAGGGGGGAGGTTGTCTAGCCAAATCGATGCCCCCGCTGGGGGCGCTTCACCGCCCATGGCCACCAGCTATCTATAAATATATTGCCCATATGGCGTATATCGTTCTTACTTCTTGGCCTTTATCTCCTGGGCGATCTCCCTGAACTCGTCCTCGGTGAGCACCCGTTTCAAATCGTGGGACCTCAGCTTGACCTGGGCGATGACGGCCAGGGCCTCCTCCTGGCTGAGCTCGATGCCCAGTCTCCGGCACCAGATGGCAACGGAATCGACCCCGCTCTTCTTGCCCATCACTATCTGGGGCATGTCATGGCCCACAAACTCGGGGCGCACTGGATACAATGTGGTGGGGTCCTTGTCAAAGACATTCTGGTACCAGCCGGCGACGATCCCCGATTCGATGGTATAGGCCCCGTCGCCTATGAAGGGCCGGTTGGCCGGGACCCGGGTGCCGGAAAGCTCCTGCACCAGCTTTGAGAGCTCGTTGAGCTTGCGGTAATCTATACCCACATCGATCCCGTACATAGTCAACAGGGCCAGCACCGTCTCCTCCATAGGGGTATTGCCGGCCCGCTCCCCGATCCCGGTGACTGTGGAATGGATTACCTCGGCACCGGCCAGCACGGCCATTATGGTATTGGCCACCCCCAGGCCGAAGTCGGAGTGAAAGTGGATTTCCAGCGGCTTGGCCACCCTTTCCCTCACCTTCCTGGCAAAGTAGCTGGCACCGTGGGGCGAGAGCACACCGAAGGTGTCCACCAGGGTGAAGGCGTCCATATGACCCTCGGTGGCCACCCGCTCCACCAGGTCCAGCAACCAGTTCATATCGGACCTGGTGGCATCGATGGTGAAGAAGACGGTATATAGCCCCTGTTCTCGGGCAAAGGAGGTGGCCCTGATAGAAAGGTCTATGGCCTTCTCCAGGGGCCATTTATAGGCTTGCTCGATCAGGTGGGCACTGGCGGGGATCTCGATAACTATGCCGTGTACGCCGCAGTCCACCGCCCGTTTCACATCATCCACCATACAGCGGGAGAAGCAAAATATCTCCGGGCCCAGGTTGCGCTTCACTATCTCCTTGATAGCGGCCTCGTCCGGGGGCGACACTGCCGGCATGCCCGCCTCGATGCGGTGCACCCCTACCTCGGCCAGCTTCTCGGCAATGCGTATCTTGTCGTCCTTGGTGAAGATGACCCTGGCCTGCTGCTCGCCGTCGCGCAGGGTGATGTCGTGAACCTTCACCCGTTTAGGGGGCTGGAAATCCTTGGTCACCTCCGGCAAGAAATTCCAGGGGCTGACAAACCAGTCGGCTGTTTTCCAGGGCTGAGCCATTCCTTCCTTAACCTCCGGTTGTTAGTTGCTTTTTCCTCAGGTATCTCTTCTCAGGGAAAACAATGCCCATTGCCCTCCCATTTCCCTCGTTATCTTTCCGTTTTCCTCAAGATATCTCAAGTGAGAGATGGCCTCCCCTGTAGCGAACCATTTTTGTTGGATGGGAAACTCCTTCCAAGAGGTATAGGGCATATCCCAGCTCATTTGTGACGCTATCTGAACGGCATTTTGCCCGCCCTTTTCCAGAATGGACAGGATCTCGTCGGCCCTTGCCTGGTGATGACGCCTCAGCTCTCGAATTCTCCTTCTATGGTCGGTGAAGGGCCACCGGTGTCCGGGCAAAACCAGGCTGATATCAAAGGCGTAAATCTTGTCCAGGCTTGTCAGATATTCTTCCAGGGGATTCCCGTCAGCAGACCACAATGAAATATTGGGAGTGATATCTTCGAGGATGTGGTCTCCGGATATGAGGATTTTCTTGTTGGGTTCGTACAGACAGGTATGACCTTTAGTGTGGCCGGGGGTTTCAACGCATTTGAACAAATAGTCCCCGATGGTTATGGCATCGCCTTCCTTCAAGATGCAGAAGTCCAGTTGCCGTTTCGGGCTGTACTTGCGACCTGGATGATTGTCCAGGGCCATCCGGATCTCAGCCTCTGAAAAGCCGCTTGTCTTGGCGAAGTCAGCCACCCTCTTCCAGTGGCTGTCATCGTTAGCTATAGAGGCATCCGGCTGGTTGAAGTAAATCGTGGATGTCTCTGTAGCCAGACTCGACACCAGCCCCAGATGATCGGCGTGGACATGGGTGATAAAGAAATCGGTTCTCTTCAAATCTACGCCAAGCTCTCTCAAACTATCGTACATCACCTTCATGCATTCTTCCCGATTCATCCCTGTATCGACGATGAGGAATCGCCCCTGTCCCCTTATCAGGTAAGAGTTGATCGCCTTCAAGGGATTTCTGGGCAGGGGTATCTCGATCTTGCACAGGTCGGCCAATATCTCTTCGATCACCAATTTGGTCTCCAATCTCCGAATACCGGGCTAAGCTAGGCCAACATTATAAACCTTTTCGTTCTGGATGACAAACGGATAGGATTTCAGTGAGCGCCCTGAAGGTGCCCTGGGTGGCCTTCAAGCCCGGCATGCTCGTAGATATATAGGCCCCCTTAACTTGTTAAATGAAGGAGTAACGTTGTAAAATTCAAAACAAAACCGGACGGGTTGATATTTGGCGGACCTTGTGGCGGCAGGGGTCCGGGAAGGAGGGCAATATGCGCCTGACCATATCCCAAATCCAGCAAATGAAGGAAAAGGGTGAGAAGATCGTTATGCTCACCGCTTATGACTACCTGTCGGCCAAGCTCATCGATGAGGCAGGGGTAGACGTGATATTAGTGGGCGATAGCCTGGGAATGGTGATGCTGGGCTATGATTCCCCCATCCCGGTTACCATGGAGGAGATGCTCCACCACACCAAGGCGGTCGTCCGGGGCTCCCGACGAGCCCTGGTGGTGGGCGATATGCCCTTCATGACCTATCAGGTCGAAATGGGTGAGGCCATCAGGAATGCCGCCCGCTTCATTCAGGAGGGCGGCGCCCAAGCGGTTAAGCTGGAGGGCGGTCAGAATATAGCAGAGACGGTGAAAAGGCTGGTGAGCTGCGGCATCCCGGTGATGGGCCACATCGGGCTTACCCCTCAGTACATGCATCAGCTAGGCGACTACGCAGCCCGAGGCACCAGCCGGGAGTCGGCCCTGCGTCTGTTGGAGGATGCCCGGGCCTTGCAGGCGGCCGGCGCTTTCGCCATCGTGCTGGAGAGCGTGCCCGCGGATCTGGCCACCATCATTACTAGGGTGCTGGCCATCCCCACCATCGGTGTCGGGGCCGGCCCCGATTGCGATGGCCAGGACCAGGTGGTCAGCGATATCCTGGGCCTGGGCACGGAATTTGTCCCCAAAGAGATAAGCAAGCGCTACGCCAGTCTGGGCGATGCCATCAAGAGGGCCATTTCCGATTATGTTAAGGAGATCAAGGCCGTCACCTTCCCCACCAGGGAGCATAGCTATCCCATAGCTCCGGAAATCGTCAGGGAATTGGAAGACCTCGCCCTTGCAGACTAAACCCCAGGACCTATGACGCTGACCGAGCTATTCAAGCCCTTTCGCCTAGGCAGCCTCGAACTCAAGAACCGAATAGTGATGCCGCCCATAGGCACCCGCCTGGCCAATGAGCAGGGCGCCGTGACCCAACGGCTCATTGACTTCCTGGAGGAGCGTGCCAAGGGTGGGGTGGGCCTTATCATCATCGAGGCCGCCGCCGTGGATGGTCTTCTGGGTCGCACCGCCCCCACCGGCCTCTGCCTCGACCACGATAAGTACATCGCCGAGCTCAACGAGCTGGTGGAGGCCATCCATGCCTGGGGGGCCAGGGTGGCCATCCAGCTTTTCCACGCTGGCAGGGAGACCCGGCTTCCCAGCCTCGAGGGCAGACAGCCAGTAGCCCCCTCCCCTATAGCCTGCGCCAGCCTGGGCATCGCCCCTCGTCAGCTCAGCATCCCCGAGATCGAGACCTTGGCGCAGAAATTCGCCGAGGCTGCCCGGCGCGCCCGGGATGCTGGCTGCGATGCCGTGGAGATGCATGGCGCCCACGGCTATCTCATCGGACAGTTCCTCTCCCCCTATAGCAACCGACGCACCGACCGCTATGGGGGCGACCTGGAGGGGAGAATGCGCTTCGCCACAGAGATACTGGTCCAAACCCGGTCTAAGGTGGGGGCCAAATTCCCGGTCTTGCTCAGAATAACCGCCCAAGAATACATAGAAGGCGGGCTGGGCCTAGAGGATAGCCAGGCCATCGCCCAGAGGGCGGAGGCGGCGGGCTACGATGCCATCCATGTCTCGGCGGGCATCTATGAGTCCATGGCCCGCATCTTCCCGCCCCAGGCCCTGCCGCCTGGCTGCCATGTGGAAAATGCCGCCGCCATCAAAAAGGCAGTGCGCCTGCCCGTCATCGCCGTGGGCAGGATCAACGACCCCCTGACGGCAGAGGACATTCTCAAGGAAGGGAAGGCTGACCTTGTGGCTATGGGGCGGGCCCTGATCGCCGACCCCGAGCTGCCCCGGAAGGCCGCCCAGGGTAGATTCGACGAGATACGGAGATGCATCGCCTGTAACTATTGTGTGGAGCGAATCTTCAGCTTCAAACACATCCGCTGTGCCGTGAATCCGGCAGCCGGGCGAGAGAGGGGCTTTTGTCCCACCCCCGCGGCCCAGAAAAAGCGGGTCCTTATCGTTGGCGGTGGGCCAGCGGGGATGGAGGCGGCCCGGGTGGCCCGTCTGAGGGGCCACGAGGTGAGCCTGGTGGAGAAGACCCACCAACTGGGTGGCCAGCTACACCTGGCCGCCAATGCCCCCCATAAGGGGGAGATGCGCAGCCTCATCCACTATCTCAGTGGGCAAATCCAGAGCCTGGGCGTGGACATAAGGCTCGGCCAAGAGGCCACTGCCGAATCGATAGCCCGGTTCAAGCCGGATGCGGTGGTAGTCGCCACCGGGGCCTCTCCCCTCCTTCCCCCCATCCCCGGCATAGAGAAGGGACATCCCATCACCGCCTGGGAGGTTCGGGCTGGCAAAGCGGTGACCGGGACGGAGGTCGTCATCCTGGGCGGAGGGATGGTGGGCTGTGAGACAGCAGAACTTCTGGCCGAGCAGGGTAAAAAGGTGAGGATAATCGAGATGCTGCCCGCCATCGCCAGCGACATAGAGCCCATATCCCGAGGCCTGCTCCTGGAGAGGATGGCCCGACTGGGCATAGAGGCCCTGACCAACGTCAAGGTTGAGGAGATAGCCGAGGATGGGGTGTGGGTGGCTGGCCCCGATCGGAGGCGGCACTTCCTCCCCGCCCAGGCCATTGTGCTGGCCCTGGGCTCGACGGCCAACGATGGGCTGAGGAAATCGCTGCCCGGGCCCGAGGTTTATGCCATCGGCGACTGTGTGGAGCCCCGCAAACTTCCCCAGGCTATGGAGGAAGGTTGGAGTATAGCCCTTCGCCTCTAGCCGTCAGTCCGGTTAGCCCTGCCGACGCATCACATCCCTGATGACCTTGAGGGCTGTTGCCACATCCGCCCGCTCGATCCCGTAATGGGTGACCAGGCGCAATCGACCATCCCCCAGGTTGGAGACCTTGACCCCCTCCTTCGCCAGCTCGGCCTCCACCCTGCCCGCAGAACCTTTCTCCACCCTCACCGCCACGATGTTGGTTTGCACCAGGGCCAAGTCGACAGACAGCCCCGGTATTTCGGCCAAGTTCTCGGCCAGGTAGCGGGCATTTTCGTGGTCTTCGGCCAGCCTGTTCACCATCCTCTCCAGGGCCACTATCCCCGCCGCCGCCAGAATCCCAGCCTGCCGCATGCCACCCCCAACCCGCTTACGGTTCTTGCGGGCCCTGCGGATGAAATCGGCATCGCCGCAGAGGAGGGAGCCTACGGGCGCAGACAGGCCCTTGGACAGGCAGAAGGACACCGAGGTTACATACTTGGTCAGTTCCCGAGCGTCTATCCCCAGGTAGATGGCCGCGTTGAAGATGCGGGCCCCGTCCAGATATAGGGGGACACCATGTCTTTGGGCTATCTCGGATATGGACTCTATATAGTCCGGGGGCAGCACTGTGCCGCCACAGCGATTGTGCGGGTTCTCCAGGCAGATGAGGCCGGTAGGGGGGAGGTGCAGGTTGATACCCCGGATGGCAGCCTCAACCGCCTTGGGGTCCAGCCGGCCGTAGGCGTCGTTGGGCAACAGGCGTATCTGCACCCCGCCCAAAGTGGCCACGCTCCCCACTTCGTAGTAGAAGATGTGGGAGTCGGCGCCGGTGATCATCTCATCGCCCCGTTGGCAATGGGTGAGCCCTGCCACCAAATTGCTCATAGAGCCGCTCACCGTAAACAGGGCCGCCTCCTTGCCCATCCTCTCCGCCGCCATGGCCTCCAGGCGGTTTACCGTGGGGTCCTCGCCGTAGACATCATCGCCCACCTCGGCCTCATACATGGCCCGGCGCATCTCCGGGGTGGGCTGGGTAACCGTATCGCTGCGTAGGTCGATGACCTTCATCCTACCGTCCCAGCATGCTCCGGGAGATAACCAGTCTCTGGATCTGGTTGGTGCCTTCGTAGATCTGGGTTATCTTGGCATCCCTCATCATCCTCTCCACGGGGTGGTCCTTGAGATAGCCATACCCGCCCATAACCTGAACCGCGTCGGTGGTCACCCTCATGGCGGTGTCGGTGGCGAAGGCCTTGGAGATGGCGGAGATATAGGTGAGATCGGGCACATTGTGGTCAACGGCTGAAGCCGCCCTATAGGTCAGGCTGCGCGCCGCCTCGATCTGGATAGCCATATCGGCCAGCATGAATTGAATGGCTTGCAGATTGGCTATGGGCGCTCCGAATTGTACCCTCTCCTTGGCATAGCGGGAGACATAGTCTAGGGCCCCCTGGGCTATGCCCGTGGCCTGAGCAGCGATGGTGGGGCGGGTGCGATCCAGGGTCATCATGGCGTAGGCAAAACCCCGCCCCTCCTCGCCCAGCAGATTTTCCCTGGGCACGGGGCAGTCCTTGAAGACCAGCTCCGCCACCTGCATGCCCCTGAGGCCCATCTTGTCCTCTATTTTGCCTATGGAGAAGCCAGGGTAGTCCCTCCCCACGATAAAGGCGGATATGCCCTTTACCCCCTTCTCGGGGTCGGTCTTGGCGAAGATGGTGTAGCTCATAGCCAGGCCGCCGTGGGTTATGAAACACTTCATACCGTTCAGGATATAGCGGTCCCCGTCCAGCCTGGCCATCGTCTCCATGGCTGCGCTGTCGGAGCCGGCCTTCCGCTCGGTGAGACCAAAGCCCATTAGCCCCTCACTCCTGGCCAGAGGGGGAAGATACTTCAGCTTCTGCTCCTGGCTACCAGCGATTATGATGGGGAAGGCGCCCAGCCAACTGCTGGCCAGGATGCTGGACGAGGTGGCACAGCCCCGGGATACCTCCTCGATAAGGATACAGCAGGTGACCATGGAGGCCTCGTCGCCGCCGCAATCCTTGGGAAGCAGCATGGCCAGGAAGCGGTGGGCCTTGAACAAATCGAAGATATCCCAGGGGAACTGGCCGGTACGGTCAACCTCAGCGGCGCGGGGTGCTACCCTCTCCTCCACCAGCGCCCGAACCCGGCTGCGGAATGCCTCCTGCTCTGCGTCGGTGATGTATGACATCTGATTGCCCCCTTTCCTTGGCCTATGGACTGGACAATGCCAACAATTGGCCCGCTTTTGATGGGCCTCAGCCGCCATTTTACGCCGTTCGCCCTTCGGTGGCAAGGGAGAGGGGGCCAATTCGTTATGCTTCCTTAACCCTGTCTGGGGTGCTACAATGGTCACAGGGTCACTGCCAGCCAGCGAATCGAGGAGAAAGGCTTGATGTCCAACTTTCTATTGGCCACCGCTTTGTTTTCGGCAGCGCTCGCCCTGGGGACGCGCATGGCTTCAGGAGTGTCCGCTGACACGGTGGAGGGATTGAATCAGCTACTGGGGCTCATGGAATCGCTAGGGCCCCTTGTCCTGCTGCTGGTCATATTCCTGAACAATGCGATTAAGACTCTGGGGGCGATCGTTCTTGGCATCGCCTTGGGGCTGCCACCCCTTGTCTTCATAATCGTCAACGGGTTCGTGATCGGCGTGTTGGCGGCGGGGTTGAAATCGGTGGCAGGATATGGAGTGATTGTGGCCAGCATGGCACCGCATGGGCTGATCGAGGTGCCGATCCTGCTATTGGCCACGGCTCTGGGTTTCGCAGTGGGCAGGGAATCGCTGAGGTGGCTGACCGGGCGAAGGAGCCTGGTGAGGTCACAGTTGCGCCAGGCCATTAAGGTCTACCTCAAGTGGATTCTTATCGGACTCTTTGTCGCAGCCGCGATAGAGGTGTTTGTCACCCCCCTCTTTATCAATTGGGCTGGTGGCGGGGAACTCATTCACGGAGACCTGGCACCTTAACCCCCGGTCGGCAGGCCAAAAGCGGTTTAACTCACCCAAATCATTGAGCCCTCGGCGGCCTTGGTCACCTCAATGCGCACCGGGAAACGGTCCTTCAACTCCTCGATGTGGGTGATGACCAGGATCTTCTCGAAGTCGTCCTGGATGGCGCCGATGGCCTCGATGAGCCGCTCCCGGCCGGTGCTATCCTGGGTGCCAAAGCCCTCGTCGATGATAAGGGTGGGCAAGGGGGCACCGGCGCGGCGGGCCAGCAGACGGGAGAGGGCGATGCGCAGGGCGAAATCGATGCGGAAGGCCTCGCCGCCGCTGAAGAGCTCATAGTTGCGGGTACCCAGCTCATCGGCCACCCTGATATCCAGGGTCTCTATGCTTTCACCCTTCTTGGTCTCCCGTTGAGATTCCAGTTTCAGGTGCATCCTGTTGTCCGTCATCCGGGCCAGGAGCCGATTGGCCTCGGCTTCGATCTCGGGCAGAGCGGTCTCGATGATGAGGGCCTGAACCCCCCTCTTGCCGAAGGCCTCGGCCAGCTCCTTATACAGGGCGGCCTCCTCGGCGGCCTCCAGGCGCTGCTTTTCCCTGGCCTCGGCCTCCGCTTCCCACTGCTGGCAGAGCTTCAGCATCCTGTGGACCGCCCCCAGCCGGTTTTGGGCCTCCTGTTTGCGACCGTCCAGCTCCAGGCGCTCCTTCTCGACCTGGGCCAGCCTGACCGATATTTCCGGCAATTTGGCAAGCTCTTGGGTCAGCGATTCTCGCTGCCTTTGTTCGATTTGCAGGCGTTGACTATAGGAATTGATGTGTTCCCGGGCCTTCTCCAGAGCTGACCTGATAGCTGGGGCTTGCCTTTCCGCCTCCTCCAGTCCCCGCCACCGGGCCTCGTAGGGCTCCAGCTCCCGGCAGCGCTCCTGCAAACGGCGATGCTGTTCGGCATCGTAGCCCAGGCTGGCTATCTGCTGCTCCAATTCCTGAAGCTCCCTTTGCTCGGCCAGGGCGAAATCCCTGCGGCTGAGGCGCATCTCCAGCTCGGCTATGTTTGCCTTAAGCCCATCCAGCTCCAGGGCAGCCCTTTCTGCCTCGGAGATGGCCTGGGCCAGGGTGGCCAATCGCGACTGGACAGCGGCCTGGGACTGCTTCAACCTCGATTCGGCCTCGGCGGCCTCCTGCTCCAGGGAGCGGCGGGCCTGCTGCTTCTCCCTGAGCATCGTCTCATTGGTGCGGAGGGCCTGGGCCTTTGCGGCGCTCTCGGCCTGATATTCGTGGCGAAGGCGGGCCCGGTTGGAAGGGNCCAGCTCCGCTTGGCATACCGGGCAGCGGGCCTCCTCCTGGGCCAGGAGGTCGAGCTTTTCCCGCAGCGCCTCAAGTTCTTTATTAAGCTGCCTATTATCTGACTCCAGGCTGCCGATGTGGCTGGCCAGCTCCTGCGCCCGCCGCCTTGTGGCGGCGAGCTGAGCTTCTTGCCCCTTTAGCGCCTCCAGCTGGCCTTGAGCTTCTTCGAGCTGGTCGCGGAGCTGTGGCGCCCCTTTGGCCTTGGCCTCTCGCTCGGCGAGCCGGTTTTGAGCGACCTCCCTCTGGCTCAGGAGTTCGTTTTCGGCCCGGGCCACTGCGGAGGCCAGCTCTTGCTGGCGCTGTTGGAGGGTGACCACCAGGCTGGACTTATGGCTCAGCTCCTCGGCAGCCTGTCTGGCCTCCTGATAACGGCGATACCCGTCTTCTATGGCCTGGCGCTGGGATAACAGGGCTTCGTGGGCTTGAAGCTGGGCCTGGTGTTGCTCGAGTTCCCCTTGCCAGTAGTCCAGCTCCCTTTCGGTTTCGGCGAGGCGGCCTTCCAGCTCTTGGAGCTGTTTTCGGGTCAAATCCAGTCGCTGCTGCTCTTGGCGCAAGGAGTTGAGCTGAGCATCCCATCCCGCCAATTGCTCGCCCAGTTGGGCGACCTCCGACTGCACCTGGGCCAGCTCGGCCTGATAGTGGGGGCGCTGCTCCAGTTGCCGCCTTAGCTCGGCCACGGCGCTCTCCAGCCTCTCCGCCTCTCTGTCCGCCTGCCTGGCCAGGTCCTTGGCCCTTTCCTGGAGCTGGTCATAGTAAGAGAGGCCCAGGATTTGCCCCAGGATCTCCTTGCGCTCCCCGGGGCGCTTGCGGGTGAACTCGTCGGCGCGGCCCTGGACGAGGAAGGCACTATTGATAAAGGTCTGGTAGTCCATTTTGAGGGTGTCGATGAGCCGCTGTTGGGTCTCCCTGATATTGTTGCCGGCCAGGGATCGGAAGCCGTGGTCATCGGCTATCTGGAAATCGAGAATGGTCTGGCCGGGGTGTCTTGGGGTGGACTTGGTCCGCTTGCGCAGCACCCGGTAGTGCTCCTCCCCCACGGCGAAGTCGAACTCCACCTCCATCTCCGCCCTGCCCATGTGGACCAGGTCATCGTCGCTCCTGGCCCGGGACTGTCCCCACAGCGCCCAGGTGATGGCATCCAGGAGGGCCGACTTGCCATGGCCGTTATCGCCGCAGAGGCAGGCCAGGTGGATGCCCTGGAAGGAGAGGGGGGGCACATTATCTCGGTAGCACATAAAGTTGCGCAGCCGGAGCCGGATGGGGATCAAGGCCTGTCTCCTCGGTCTAATTTGCGGGCACTGCCACCGCGATGTGCATCGGGACGAGTTTCCACAATACTACTTCATCCCTGGCCACTATTTTGTAGCCAGCGTCTTGTATCGATCATTCCACATAGATGGGTCGGCAACTGGCATATCTGGGGAATCTCTGGTGCAGCCATTCATAGAACCTCAGGAACTTGGAGTTCTCATGCCCCTCCCGGGACATACTGGCCACCACCAGCCTGCCCCGTGGTTTCAATACCCTCTTAATCTCTTGGAGAACCCTGGGGATATCGGGGGTATCGAAGAGTTCCAGGGTGCTGGCCATATAGATGGCATACAATTTGCTTATCTTGCCATAGCTCCATTTGATGTCTTTCAGGGTTGCCGGAACCCTCAGGACCTGCCTCTGGTCCTCGGTCATTTTGACGCCTATGATTCCTCTTATTACCGCCAGGCACCTGGTTCAGGGGAGGGTTATTTGCTCGCCGTAGCGGGGGAGGTGCACCCTTATCCCGGTGCCCTCGAGGTTGGTGGCGAAGTATCCTGGATTTTCGGTGTGGATGGGGATGAGGATTTCAGGGTTTATCTCCTTTATCAGCTTCAAGAGTTCCGGCCCGGTGGCGTGGCCCGAGGCGTGGAGGCCCTGCTCAGCTTGGGGCACCTTCCAGCCCAGCTCCTCCCGGGGCAGCCCGATGCCTCTCATCCTGAAATGCTCCAGCCATTGATGGAGGCGGTAAAAGTCTAGCCTCTGCTCCTCGTTATGGGGCTCGCTGGAGGAGTAGAGGTAGAGGCTGCCCTCCTGGGGCCGGATGCTGGGGAGTTCATTGATGTCGAAGAAACTGAAGCACAAGATGTGGTCGTCTTGGCAGCGCCCCACCTCCTCCGCCTTTACCAGCTTGTCCCGAAACCGGGCTAAAATGTCCTGTTCCCAGTGGTCATGATCGGCCTTGAGCTCCTGGTAGACCCGAATAACGGGGTCCCCGCCCATATCAGGCACTTCAGGGTCGAGGTAGTGCATCGCCCGAAGCAGATAGGCGTCCTTAGCGGTTACCACCAGATATCGGCCTATCTCTTGGGCAATGCGGCGGAAGGTGAGCAGTCGCTCCACATTGCGGGGCCCGAAGTCGGCGATGACCAACCCTTTGGCCTCCCTGATGGCCTTTAAGGCGTTGCTATAGACCCCGTCCTCGGTCACCGGGCAGGTCTCATCATCCACACTGGTTCCCTCGCAGATGAGGATGACGGGCCTTAGCTGGGCAGCCTGGTGGATGAAGGCCTCCGTTTGCTGGCCACGGCCGCCGTGGAGCCTGAGGTCGCCGGTATAGACCACCCAGCCCCGCCCCGTGGCCACGGCCAGGGCGGTAGCCCCCGGGATGGAGTGGTCTACGGGGAAGCACCTCAAGGGCAGGGGGCCGATACTGACGGCGGTCTCCAAGGGGCAGGCCTCCAGGCTGCGGCGGCCTGGGGTATCCTCCCAAAAGTGGCCAAGCTCCCCGCTCCAGGCCCCACAGTCCAGGACCCTGAAGGGCCTCTGTTGCGCCGCCGCCTTATTGTATCGGATAGCTGCCCTGGCCCCCTTCTTATCCTCTTTGGGGATGGCGTAGCATACCTCTTTCTCGAAGTCGCCCTTGGCACTGTCCTGTATCGCCTTAGCCATGACCGAGGTCATGGCCGTGGTATATACAGGGATGTCCCTGTCCAAGAAAGAAATATAGCCGCTGTGGTCGAGATGGGCGTGGGAGAGGAGCACACCATCGATATGAAGCTCCCGATAGTGGGGCGACGAGGAGAACCTATCCCAGAGGTCGGGGAGGGTCAGGTCTTGGCGATAGATTCCGTTCAGGGGCGGCAACAATCCCACCTCCAGGAGGTCAAGCAGGCCCCAACTGGCCCGAGGATTCAGGTATTCTTCGTAGTAACGGGAGCGGTGGGCGAAGGGGAGGCCGAAGTCGAAAAAGAGCCGCACCTCCCCGTCCTCGAGGAGGACCTTATTGCCCCCGATTTCGTTGACGCCGCCGTAGCAGGTCAGGGATACCACTGTGACAATCTCTGGCTCCAAGATAATCCAAAAGCCCTGGGCTGTCAAAGGAGCTCAGCTTGACCGGGCTGACTTTCCCAAATTAAAATAAACCCCACGGGGCGAATCATGTTCGAGGTCTTGACTGAGAAGCTGGGCATCATCTTCCGCAAGCTGGGCGATAAGGGTCGGCTCAGCGAAAGGGATATAGATGAGGCCCTGCGCCAGGTGAGGCTGGCCCTCCTGGAAGCGGATGTCAACTTCAAGGTGGTCAAAGCCTTCATCGCTGCGGTCAGGGAGAAATCCCTGACCGCCCAGGTGATGGAGAGCCTCACCCCCGCCCAGCAGATGGTCAAGATCGTCAACCAGGAGCTTATTCAGGTGTTGGGCGGGGGGCCCAGTCGCCTGGGGATGGCTCCCCATCCCCCCTCGGTGGCCATGCTGGTGGGCTTGCAGGGCTCGGGCAAGACCCTCACCGCCGCCAAGCTGGCCCTCGAGCTGCGGCGCTCCGGGCAGCGCCCCCTGCTGGTGGCTGCCGACACCCGCCGCCCGGCGGCCATAGAGCAGCTGGTCACCTTGGGCAAGCAACTGGATATCCCAGTCTACGCCGAGGATGTCACAGCAGCGCCCCCGGCTATCTGTAAGCATGCCCTGAAGCGGGCCCGGGAGCTGGCCGCCACCTGGGTGGTGGTGGATACAGGGGGGCGCCTCCACATCGATGAGCCCCTGATGGCGGAGCTGGCCCAAATACGAAAAGAGCTAAACCCTGCGGAAATACTGCTGGTGGTGGATGCCATGACTGGCCAAGAGGCGGGGCGGGTGGCTGAGGCATTTCGCGACAGGGTGGGCCTTACCGGGCTCATCCTGACCAAAATGGACGGCGACGCCCGGGGCGGGGCCGCCCTGTCCATAAAATCGGTGACGGGCGTGCCCATCAAATTCATCGGCGTCGGGGAGAAAGCCGATGCCCTGGAGCCCTTCTATCCGGACCGCCTGGCCTCCCGCATCCTGGGGATGGGGGATATGCTCAGCCTCATCGAGAGGGCGGAGGCAGCCTTCGACCGCAAACGGGTCCAGGAGGTGGAGAGGAAGCTGCGGGGCAAGGGCTTTGACCTGGAGGATTTCCTGTGGCAGATGGAGCAGGTGAGGAAGATGGGGCCCTTAAGTCAGCTTATGGAGATGATGCCGGGCCTCTCTGGGCTGGGGCGCAGGCTGCCCGCGGGGACGGAGGAGAAGGACCTGAAGAAGATGGAGGCCATCATCCGCTCCATGACCCCCCGGGAGCGGCGCCACCCCGAGATAATCGATGGCAGCCGGCGGCGGCGCATCGCCCGGGGCAGCGGCACCACCCCCCAGGATATCAACCAATTGCTGAACCAGTTTCGTCAGGTTCAGAAGCTGGTGAAGCAGATGGGCGGGAGGCGGGACCAGCTCCTGGCCATGTTTCGCTAGTTCTTGTTGGGGCCTTTGGGGCTTCAGCAGCACCCCAGACCTTTCAGGGTAGTTAGCCAGGCCTAGACCTTCTCAACCCCGGTCTGCCCCTCGATTACCAGCTTATCATCCTCGACGCCTATGCTCTGTAGCTCCAGGGGCAGATCGGTGATATCGAAGCTCCCCGAGGGCCAGTGGGGGATGCCGGCCCTGATGGCCTCCAGCACCTGCTCCTTAACGGCGCCGGGGATGCCAGCCAGTTGAATCTTCTCCTCCTCGATAGCGTACCATAGCTGGCCGTGGCGGATGTCGACCTCGGCCTCGCCGCCGACAGAGATGGTGAAGCCCCAGGCCTTTATCTTGGCCATGCCTTTGATTATCACCGAGCCCGGGCTGAAGTTTATCTGGATGCTCTCTATGTTGAAGGGCAAGTCCACCTCGCCCTCCTCCAGGGCCCTCTCTATCTCCTCCTTGGCCCAGGAGCTCGCCTCCTCGGGGGTGACCTCGAAGCGGATGGGCTTGACCACGCCAGCCTCTTGGGCAGCCCTTATCTGCGCTTCCAGGGCTTCGATCTTCCGGTCCAGGCTCAGCGCAGCCTCGTGGCTAATGGCCACCGGCGTCATCTCTTGCTCCAGGGGAATCGGACGGGATAGCGTATAGCAGAAATATCCAATGATTGTGGCTACCAAGAGCACCAGGAGGCCGAAAACAATTCCCAGGGCAATGAGACAACCCCTGATTGCCCCCATATCCTGCCCTCTTTCTATGGCTGGGCCGGACTACTCCAGATAGTCCTTGAGCTTGCGGCTGCGGCTGGGGTGGCGCAGCTTGCGCAGGGCCTTGGCCTCGATCTGGCGGATGCGCTCCCTGGTAACGCCGAATTCCCGCCCCACCTCCTCCAGGGTGCGGCTCCGACCGTCCTCCAGGCCAAAGCGCAGCATCAACACTCGCTTCTCCCTGAGGTTGAGGGAGGAGAGCACCTCGTCGATCTGCTCCTTGAGGAGCTGGCGGGAGGCGGCATCGGCGGGGGGCAGGGCGCTGCGGTCCTCGATGAAATCGCTGAGGTGACTATCCTCCTCCTCGCCCACGGGTGTCTCCAGGGAGACGGGCTCCTGGGAGGTCTTCTTGATCTCCCTCACCTTCTCCGGCGATATCCCCATCTCCTGGGCGATCTCTTCATCGCTGGGCTCCCGGCCGTACTCCTGGACCAGGCGGCGGCTCACCCGGAGCAGCTTATTGATGGTCTCCACCATATGAACCGGAATGCGAATGGTGCGGGCCTGATCAGCCAGGGCTCGGGTAATGGCCTGGCGGATCCACCAGGTGGCATAGGTGCTGAACTTGTAGCCCTTGCGGTAGTCGAACTTCTCCACGGCCCTGATGAGCCCGATATTGCCCTCCTGGATGAGATCCAGCAGGGACATGCCGCGACCGATATATTTCTTGGCCACGCTGACCACCAGGCGCAGATTGGCCTCGATGAGGTGGTTTTCGGCGGAAAGGGCCTCCTCTTTGATCCTATTCAGGTAATTGTAAATATAGGATTCCTGAGACTGGAGGCGAGCCCGAAGCTGGGGGGAGGCGAGCAGGGCCCGGGCCTCTTCGGGGCTGGACCCCTGGCCGAGCAGGCTCAGGAATTCCGGGGGCAGGAGGCAGCTTTGCAAAGATAGCCTGATGAGGGCTTGTTCCACTTCAGAGACGGGTAGTCCCACCTGTTGGGCCACGGCTTGCAATAGCCGGCTGTCCAGCTCACCATCAATAGCGGCTCTGAGCCGGGGATGGGCAAGCCGCCGGTCGAAGCTATTTTCTGGCAGCAACCCCAATTCGGTCTCCAATGGGGCCAGCAAGAAACAGTTCTGGGATAGCTGGTCCAGCACCGCCAGCATGGTCTCCCCCGCTGAAGGGGCTTTGTCCGCTACATCGAATAAGCCCTCTTCCACCCTTCTTAACTGTCGGCCCATTTCCATCCTGCGGGCCAATATCTTCTCCTCGTCGGCGCTGAGGAGGTGAACCTTCCCGATCTCCCGGAGATACATGCGCACCGGGTCATCGATGGCCTCATGCTCCTCCAGCTCCAGCGCCTCCAGATCCAGCTCCGGCTCAACCTCGCCAGCCCATTCCTCAGCCTCAAAGGGCTCGATCTCATGCCAGCCCTTGCCCGCCTTGACCGCGGTCTCAGGGTCGTGGGACAGGCCCTCTATCGAGTCCAGCCCTTCCAGGTCATGCTCCCCTTCACCCTCGATCCCGAACAGGGCCTCGCCGAGATGCTCCTCCTTTTCCTTTGAGCCGGGGATGAGTTCGTCGAAGCTCAGGTCATCGCCATTGCCAACCCTACCATCCATTGGATGCCATCCTCTTTCTGTGGTGACGCTCCCTGAAGACCTCCCCTATCTGGGTGCTGGTGGCCATATCCTGCTGGCTGATCCATCTCAGTTGTGCCTCGGCATCCTCAGGGGAAAGCTCCAGGGCAGCCAGCTCCTCCCCCAGCTTTAATTCCCTGAGCCACCGCTCCCTGAGCCTCAGGATGCACTCCCGAAGTTCCCGCAGGCGCTCCTCCAGGCCGGCGGAGGGAAGCTCTCGCTCTCGAAGGCGTTGCAGGTGCTCCCGGAGGCTAGCATCCAAGACCTCCTCAGGTTTGCCCCGGTGGCCAGCCTCCCGCCAGGCGAGGAAGACCTCCCGGTTCTCAGTATGCTGGAAGTATTCGGGGGACAATTGCTCCCCCAGCCCCGCCAGCTGGGGGTGGGTGAGCAGAAGGCAGAGACAATGCTCCTCCAGGATGGCGGAGGTGGGCAGGGGGGCGGGGGGCTCTGAAAGCTGGGATACGGCCCTGGGCCGAGCCGGACGCTGCCTGCGGAGTGCCCAGGCCAGGCTGCGCTCGTCCACCCTGATGAGTCGGGCTAGCTTTTGTAGATAGTGGGACTGCCGTACCGGATCCTTGATTCGGGCTATTATAGGGGAAAGCTGCTGGGCAGCCGCGGACTTATCGCGGGCCTGGCTCAGGTCGAGCTTGGCGGTAACCGTCTCCAGGGCATAATCGACCACGGGCAGGGCGGCTTCGGTCAGCTCCTGCCAGGCCTGGGGGTCCTCCCTGATCACCTGGTCGGGGTCCTTGTCTGGGGGCAGGACGGCCACCCTGAGTTCAGCGTCGAGGATGTTTTCGTAGCTAACCAGTCCCTGCCAGGTGGGAATAGGCATCACCTTTTGCCCCAGGCCGGCGGTGGCCACCTCTATACCCCTGAGGGTGGCCTCGGTGCCGGCGGTGTCGGCATCCAGAGCCAGGATCAGGTTTGGGGTGAGGCGCTTGATGAGGCTGACCTGCCTCTCGGTAAGGGAGGTGCCCAGAGAGGCCACCACATTCTCGAAGCCGTTTTGGTGGGCAGTGATGACATCGGTATAACCTTCCACGATGATGGCCCTGCCTTGCCTCCTGATGGCCCCTTTGGCCCGGTCGATGCCATAAAGGGCGTTGCCCTTGTCGAAGATAGGGGTCTGGGGCGAGTTGAGGTATTTGGGCAGGGAATCGTCCAGGGCGCGGGCGCCAAAGCCTATCACCTCACCCCTGAGGTCACGGATGGGGAACATGAGGCGGCCTCGGAAGCGGTCATAGCAGCCGCCACCCTCCCGCTCGATGACCAGGCCGGCTGCCAGCTGCTCTGAGGCGGTGAAACCCCGCTGGGTCAAGTGTTGATGGAGGACCTGCCAGCTATCGGGGCTGTAGCCCAACTGGAAATCGGCCAGGCTTTTCTGGGAAACGCCCCGGCCCCGGAGGTGTTGTCGGGCCACCTCGGCCTCGGGGGAGTTGAGCAGGAGGTGATGGTAGTAGAGGGCCGCGGCCTCGTGAAGCTCGATAAGGCGTCGGCGCTCCCGGTCTTGGACCCCTTCCTGGGGTCTTGGGGCTAGCTCCACCCCGGCCCTCCGGGCCAGGAGGCGAAGCGCCTCCCCGAAATCGATATTCTCCTTCTTCATGATGAAGGCAAAGATATCCCCCCCGACACCGCAGCCCCCGAAGCAGTGCCAGCTCTGACGCTCGGGGAAGACATAAAAGGATGGGTTTCTTTCGGCATGGAAGGGACACAGAGCCCTGAAGCTCTTGCCCACTTTCTTGAGGCTGGGAACATATTGAGCTACCAGCTCGACTATATCTACCTTCTGCTTGACCTCGTCGATAACGCTCATGGGCTAGCGGCCTTGTTCAAGAGGCTTTCTAGGGTCTTGCTTATATTTTAGCATATTAAGCTGTCAATAAAAGGTGTCGCTGGCGCGGGGAGAGTTCAGCGGCCAGTCTGAGGGCGAACTGGTCGGTCATCCCGGCGATATAGTCTACCACCTGCCGGGCCATATCCTCTTCCGGACGGGCATAGTCGGCCGGTAACTCCTCCGGGTGCTCCAGGAAATAGTGGTAAAGCAGCCGCACCACCTCCCGGGCACGCTGGGCCTCGGCCACCATTGCCTGGGTACTGTAAACGCGACGGAATAGGAAGCGACGGAGGCCGTTGGCGGCTCGGAGAACCCGGGGGCTCATGAGGATGGTGGGGCGCCCCTGGCTTTCCACCAGGCCGGTGGCTGCCCAGGAGCTGGCCACGATGTCGTCCACCAGGGTGTTGATGCGCCGGGAATGACCTGCCCCCAGTATCCCCAGGATGGAGCGGGGCAATTCCCCCTCTTTGAGGATGCCCGCCCTAATGGCATCGGCCAGGTCATGGTTGATATAAGCCACGATGTCGGCCAGGCGGCAGACCTGGGCCTCCAGGGTGGACAGGGGCCCCCAGTCCTTCCCCAAGATATGGCTCTGGGCCTTGGAGTGGTGGAGGATGCCTTCCCGAACCTCCCAGGTCAGATTGAGGCCCTGCCCCTCCTTTTCCAGGAGGTCTACCACCCTGAGGCTCTGCTCGTTGTGCCGGAAACCCCCGGGGTAAAGCTCATCCAGCACCTCCTCCCCCACGTGACCGAAGGGGGTATGCCCCAGGTCGTGGCCCAGGGCGATGGCCTCGGTGAGGTCCTCATTCAAATTCAGGGCTCGGGAGATGGTGCGGGCGATCTGAGCTACCTCCAGGGTGTGGGTGAGACGCGTTACGTAATGGTCGCCCAGGGGGGCGATGAAGACCTGGGTCTTGTGTTTAAGGCGGCGGAAGGCCTTGGAGTGAATGATGCGATCGCGGTCGCGCTGAAAGGCGGTGCGCAGGGGACAAGACGGCTCCGCTCGGAGCCTCCCCCGAGACAAGCGGCTCTTGGCGGCATAGGGGGAAAGGCTTTCCTCCTTTTCCTCCAGACGCTGGCGGACGTCTAAGGGCCCCATTAAGTTCGGCTTCCCCTTTCAGCCCAGCTCATGCTCCTGACCATCTGTCGTAGCCGGGAGGGCGTGGCGGTGCGCTGTTCCGCCTCATAGACCACCAGCCTGGTCTTGTCGATCATGTCGGGGCTCACCGACACAGAGGTTATGCCCCAGCGCACCAGTTGCTCGGTTAGCTCGGGGTAGACAGAGGGGGCTTGCCCACAGATGGAGCTGGTGACACCCCGTTGGGAGCTGGTCCTCACCGCCCTTTCCAGGGCCATGAGCACCGCCTCGTTGCGCTCATCGAATTCCCCGGCCAGCTTCTGGTTATCCCTATCCAGACCCAGAATGAGCTGGGTGAGGTCGTTGGAGCCGATGGAGATGCCGTCAATGCCCACATCCAGGAACTCATCGATGAGGAGGATGTTGGAAGGCACCTCCACCATCATCCACAATTTGAACTTTGGCGTCTGGCGGAGGCCCTCCTCCTCCAGTATCTGCTTGGTGGTGGCCAGCTCCTCAGGGGTGCGCACGAAGGGTATCATCACCCATAGGTTTTCATATTGTTCCCGAACCTTCTTGATGGCCTCTATCTCCAGGCGGAAGGCATCCCGCTCCTGGATATAGCGGGAACACCCTCTGTAGCCGAGCATGGGGTTCTCTTCCAACTCCTCGAACTCCTCGCCCCCCTTCAGATTGCGGTATTCATTGGTTTTGAAGTCGGTGGTGCGGTAGACCACAGGGCGGGGGTGGAAGGCCTTGGCAAAGATGGTCAAGCCCTGGGCCAGCTTGTCGATGAATTGCTGGCCTCGGTTTTCCTTCAGCATATGCCGGGGGTGCTCGCCGATGTGGGCGATGATGAACTCAGCGCGCAGGAGGCCGACCCCGTCCACATCCCTCTGGGCCACGGTCTCCGCCAGCTCGGGCTCGGCCAGGTTGACATAGACCTTGGTCCTGGTCCTGATCCGCCGGTCGGAGACGATCACCTCTGGGACGGCTATGGCCTCTTCGGGGATTATCCGGTCCTGGTAAACCTTGCCCCTGAAGCCATCCACGGTGACGACCTGGCCATCCTCCAGGCTCTCGGTAGCCCTCTCCGTGCCCACCACGCAGGGGATGCCCAGCTCCCGGCTGACGATGGCGGCATGGGCAGTGCGTCCTCCCTTGTCGGTGACGATGGCCACGGCCCGTTTCATGGCCGGGACGAAGTCGGGGGTGGTCATTTCAGCGACCAGGATATCGCCGGCCATAACCTTATCGATCTCGGCGGCCTTGCGGGCGATCTTCACCGGTCCAGCAGCCAGGCCGGGGCTGGCGGCCACCCCGCTGAGGAGGAGGGTTCCCTCTAGCTCCGGGGCCTCCTCGGCCAGCCTGAGGGGCTTTATAGTGGTGACCGGCCGGGTCTGGACAATGTATATCTGTCCCCGCTCTTTGGCCCACTCGATATCTTGGGGGTAATCATAGTGCCTCTCGATCTCGATCCCCATTCTGGCCAGCTCCAGGATGTCCTCATCGCTGAGCTTCTGGCGGAGCTGGTGGGGGGGAAATATGAGTACCTTCAGATTGGGCTCGGGCTGCCAGCCCCAGCTGAGGGGATTGCGCACCAGTTGCCATTCCTGCTTACCGAGCTTCTTGTCCACGATCTCCATCTTTTCCCTATCCACCACATAGAGGTCAGGGGTGACCTCGCCGGAGACTATAGCCTCGCCCAGCCCGTAGACGGCCTCGATGAGGATCTTGGATGGGTCATTGCTCACGGGCTCCGCGGTGAACATCACCCCGGAGACCTCGGACTGGATCATCCTCTGAACGGGGACGGCGATGCCTATCTTAAGGTGGTCGAGGCCCTGCTGGTGCCGGTAGAAGATAGCCCTGGGCTCGAAGAGGGAGGCCCAACAGGCCTGCACCGAGCTCACCACATTCTTATCCCCCTCAACGTTGAGATAGGTGCGCTGCTGGCCGGCGAAGGAGGCCTCGGGCAGGTCCTCGGCGGTGGCCGAGGAGCGCACAGCCACCAGGCCATTTCCCAGCAGGTGATAGGCCTCCTCGATTTTCTTGGCTATGGTGGCGGGCATGGGGGCCTGGATGATAAGGCCCTTGATCTGGTTGGAAACGTCTTGCAGTTCGGCGCTGTCGTTGGGGTCCGCCTTCTTGAGGAGCCGGCCAATCTTGCCTCGTAGTCTGGATCTCTCCAAGAAGTAATGGTAGGCCTCGGCGGTGACCACGAAGCCTGGCGGCACCGGGATGCCGGTTCGGGTCATCTCGCCCAGGTTAGCCCCCTTCCCCCCTACCAGGGGGATGTCCTTCTGGGTCACATCCTGAAACCAGGCGATGACCTGAGGTTCCTTGTCCAAAGGCTATCCTCCTCTCGGAGTTTCGGATTGCTTTTGGCCCATGACTTATATTATAACACAACCGTGGCGGGGCAGTTCCGTGCTTGACAAGGCCCTCCCCTTTTAGGGATAATGATTGTGGGCTTAGGCGGGTGTAATTCAGTGGCAGAATGCTTGCTTCCCAAGCAAGACGTCGTGGGTTCGAATCCCATCACCCGCTCCACCAGATAGGGACTCAGCTTTGGAGCCCGCCTGACGCGGCGGGTCTCATCACGTTTTAGACCCCCTGCCTCGTCTGGCTCGAGGTCACACAGGGTTCACTCCCACATCACACTCCGGTCACTCATTTTTGACCGGGAGCCAAGGAGGAACGAAAATGGTGGCGACACGAGCCCGGAACCCGAGGTGGGAAGAGTTGGAAAAGGACTCCATCGAGCTTAGTGTTCTGGCCAGACACTTTGAGCTCTACAACAGGACTGAGGGCAAGAGCCCGAAGACAGTGGACTGGTACAACCAAGCCCTAGAGCAGTTCCATCGCTTCCTGGTTGAGGGTAAGAAATCAACCAGGCTGGGTAAACTGGGCGAAGCCGAGGTCAGAGAATATATCCTCTTCCTTCAGGACAAGAGGAAGTGGCAGGATAATCCCTACGTGTCGAATCACAAGGGCAAGCTTGCTGCCATAAGCATCCAGACCTACATTCGGGCTCTAAGGGCCTTCTTCAACTGGCTCTATAAGGAGGGTTACACCAGCGAGAACCGGCTGGCGAGACTCAGACCACCCAAGGCGCCAACCAAAGTAGTTGAGGTTCTCAGTGAAGAAGAGATAACCAGAGTCTTAAACTCGATTGACCGCAATACCGCTTCAGGTGCCCGTGACTACGCCATCCTGATGCTTCTGCTGGACACAGGATTGAGATGTAGTGAGCTGAGGGGCATTGAACTAGGAGATATCAATATGGAAGGTGGCTACCTCAAGATCATGGGAAAGGGTGGCAAGGAAAGGATCGTCCCGTTTGGTGCCTCGGCTCAAAAAGCTCTATTGCGCTACTTGCTTCACTTTAGATCTCAGCCTTTCAACCTCTCGATTCAAAACCTCTTTCTCACCCTGGATGGCAAGCCGCTTACCAAAAACTGTGTGCGAATGATATGTAGGCGGATAGCTGCCAAATCAGGGGTCAAGCGACTTTACCCCCATCTCTGCCGCCATACTTTCGCCACGAATTATTTGATCAATGGTGGGGATGTCTTCTCCCTCCAACAAATCCTAGGGCATACTACACTGGAAATGGTGAGGCGCTACGTCACACTGGCTTCTGCTCATGTAACGGTCCAGCACAGGAAATTCTCACCTATGGACAGGATAAATCTAGCCGGGATAGGGGCTGCTGTGTGCAAGCCAAACAATAGGTGTGACAGAAACAGGTTAGGTTCAGTCATTAGTCAGAGATAGAGCCAGCGACTGTCGGAATTGCTTGTTAAAGATCGAGGCCCCGAAAGGATTCGAACCCCCCAAATTACACAAGGAAGAACATTAGCTCGGCGACCCCACTAGGGCAGGCTTTGTGCTCGACAGGCGGTTGGTTCCTCCTTCCAACTCCTCATCTGAGCAGGCGACCATCTATGGCGTGACAGACCTCTTGACGTTTCCTCATTACCGTGAAAAGAGGTTGTGTAAGCTCGGTGGTCTGGGTCGGCGGGGGGGAGGGGTCCGAACCTCCACGTTGCAGGAATCCGACAATACTATTTCGTCGCTATCAAAGATATCCGCGAAATACGCGGTGATTCGACGATGCATTTTGGCTTTCCGTCTCTTTAACTCAGCCTTTAATCTGTCAGCACTGTCCATGTCGTAGGCCCGCCTTAGAATCCTCCCCTTTTGAAGAAGCTCCCGAATAGGTCTCGGATTACTGAGTTTCGTCCCTTTTAAGCGGCGATCCCACTCACGTTCCCACTCAATCAGCGCAGGGCGAAAACGCGCCAGCTTCCTGTCGTATTCTTCTTCCATCCTGCCAATTTCGCGAAGCTCTTCTAGCATCTCTTTAAAAACCGCCCCTCTGAAGTCGGTTGTAAAGCATCTCAGCCGCAAGTCATGAGAGGGCCCCAGATAACCGATGGCTGCGATGGCCAAACGGTTCGAGATGACCTGCTCGATATCCCGAGTTGAGAGGCTTGCATCTCTAGGGGACCAAGTGTCGGAAGTGGGAAAGTGAGTGTGAAAGTCGCCTAAAGCCCCTTCCGTTGGCAAGCGTACCCTCCGCAGCGTACCATAGTATGGGCCATCAAGACACCAGTCTTGCTTTATTACGTAGCCTATCTCTTTGCAGCCGCGAAGCGTCTCAACTATGGCTGATCTCAGGACATCGAAATGAGGTTTGAGCTTTTCAATCACGAAGTCAGGATTCATCCGCAGGTCACTCCTCGACCCCATCACTTGCTATGGTCCCAAAATGTTACGACCACGATCTTGACGTCTCAGCACGTATTGGCTGTCTGCCAAGCGAGCCGATGGCGAATGCTTGACGGTACCAGCCCCTGAACTACCCACCGAGCTTCTCACTTTCGTAAACCGGCAATCGTCGGTTCGAATCCTATTCGGTTTCACCATCGTGGACGAAAGGTAAAAGTAAGACCTTCGAAAAAACCTTCACGCTGGTTTACTAGTAGGTTGCCCTAGGGCTGCAACCTGAAATACATTTCCAGCTGAGACTCTCGAAAACCTAGCTGTATCACGTGAAAGAAAGGGTAACGACCGAGTAGATACGGCATGTCAGGGTTGTCGACTATAGCCACAGGGCATAGAAACTGAACCCCCAGAACTTGTACCTGGCAATCAACATGCCAGGTTCTTACAGCTCCGGCAGTGCCCTGAGTTAGACTTGGCTGCAATGCGCTGAGGTTTATGCCCAAGATATTAGCTAAGCTACGGGGTGCGGCAAAGTTATCTGCACCACTATCGATGATCGCTAGTCTGTCTGCACTTCGTCCAGCATACGAAACTCTAACAGGAATGGCTGGCCGTGGTGGAGTCGCAAGTGTGAATCGCTGATATGGACGAACAATGTCATATGAAACTGTTACGGCCATGCGGAGATTCCCCCAATGAAAGGTACCTCGTTTTCACCCGGTATGTATAGAACGAAAGGGGTAATGATGCCCTGAGACCTAGCTTGCCTATCCACGTCCTCCTCGCTTGCCCCATGAGCAACGACTTTGTCTCCTTCAATAGCGACCCATTGATTCTGGTATTGCTTGAGTTCTTCTAAGTGACTGACGAGCCACTCGATTTCGCTGCGTCGAAGCTCAGTCCCAGGTGTGACCGAGGGACGAGCAGCCTGCACCCTTGCTTTAGCAAGGACGTCCTGAAGACTTGGCCAGTCGGTCAAAGCCCGCCTAATCTCTTCACCTAGTGAGAGCTTCCGTGAGAAGGCTGCCCCGGAACGGGCTACGAGGTCGTTTTCTACTAGCTTAGCCTGTTCCCAGCCTCGTAATATCCTCGGCATTTACCTTCCCCTCCAATATCTTGGGTATCAGGGTGTTCCTGACCGCATCAAGCGATTTCCTGAAGAACTCCAAGCGGTCCTCAATTTCGTCGCGTGAGAGCAGTTGGAGGTTCTCATCTGAAACCAGTGCTATTTGGACCGGGCCACCGCAGTTCGGGTCAATGTCCTTAACCTCGTTTATGACGTAAATTGCAATGTTTACCGCTGCGTTGGTGTCGAGGTCGTTTGAGTATAATGCCTTGAGAAGCAGTTCTGCATAGGCAGCACCGGACCCTATCGTCGCATAGTCATCAACCTCCTCGACGAGACCTTCAGGATGCACTGTGAGTAGTATCACACCCGCCGGAGCCTGATATGCAAATAACAGCAGTGGCGCGAACCAGCCCTTTTCGTCAACACCGAGGAATTGCGCTCGGTCGATATTGTAGTACTTATGCAGCGCAGTGACAGTTTTCTCGACTAGAGTTACGCACTCGTCCTTGCTCAAAGGTTGTCCTTGCCGCTGCCGGACCTCCTTCTCAATCTCTGCCGATATGGTGTCGAAGGTATTCTTGACATGAGCTATCAGACCTGCACCTGCCACTACGAAAGTGTCACCTTTTAGTAGCTTGTTGGCTCCGAGGCGTTTTACCGGAACGCCTCGTTCAAATTCGCTTTGACTGTCAGAAGCTATTACGGCTCCGCCCTTGCACAATAGGCCTACGCAAATAGTCACCCTGTTTATCCCCCTCTAACCCGAGGTAAGATCCGTGTTCTTCCGAAATCTAAGTATACCAGCAAAGGCTGTCTTTGTTCAATGTGAAACAAACAAATCTGGGTTTCCTGTCTATCAACAACTGCCCCGCTCCTATTGATTTCTCCCTCATGACTGTCATCCTGCTAGTTGTCGCTGGATTTCCCCCAAGAATGCTTGGCGGCGTGCTTCCAGAAAACTTCCAAAATTGTCATCTCTAAGCGCTTCGTAGCCATTGGGAGAAACCATGTGACTGCTCAAAGTTGCAAGGAACTGGGGCTCGTTGTTTCCATGCCGTTCCAAAAACAGCGGCACATATTCGGAAGGTCTCCGGTTGCCTTTGACCTCGTTAGTTTGCCTAGAAATGAGGGTTCGATTCAGGATAGAATTGACCCGCTCGAGTTTTCCGAATTTGGATCTTGGAAAGATGTGGTCGTCGTGACATTCCAAGAGGTTCGCCTGCTGTCCGTTGATAAAGTCCCTTGCACCCTGGAGGACTACGAGGCACATCAGCCCGCGGTAAAGTGCCGACCTCGGCTCGTCTACGTCGGGGTCAATACTTTGCGGCGAGACACTAGCTAACCAAGGCGGGGCTGGCCCGCCATCTAGCCACGCCGTCACAACACGAACATCCTCAAAGGTGCGAGTGTCTACCGCCTGGTCGTACCGGTGACTGAGCACGCTAGCCCAATACCAACGATCCAGCTTCCCATATAGGTGCGCAGCATTTCCCCGCTCCTCTACGGCTCTCAGGAGGGCTGCTAGAGGCACGAGCATTGTGGAATAGGGGATCCATCGGGTGTCAACGGCGCCGTAGCCTCCCGAAGGTGCAGTGACACGCTGGTAGGCTTTCACCATATAGCCCTCGGCTCGCTGCCACTTGTCCAGGAACTCGGCTCCATCTATTTCTTCTATGACGTCTAGCACCGGGCCACGCTTTGGTTCCTTGCTTTTGAAGAGAGCTACCAGCTTAAGAAGGAATTCGGGTTTGATGGCCCTAGCAAGCTTTCGGTGCTCCCGTTCGAAGGACCGCCATAGGTCACGTAGCCTGATCCCTTTAATGTAAACACGAGCTACGGCAAGGTCAAAGAGGGATAGGCTTACTCCAGTTCGATTGATACGTTCGAAGGTATTGACGATGTTATCCTTTCTGGACTCACGCGACAAGTCAACCACCGGTACCATGAAATTGGCGAAACGATGGTAAAAAGCTTCCATAGTATTTTTGCTTTCCGGGCTTTGTAGGTACTGCTGCTCACTGTAAAGCCAGCGGAAAAAGCTGGATGAGTCCTTGAAAAGGGAAAACCTGATTGCCCGGTGATCCCTTACTAGACTCTCCATCTCACTCAGACGGCGGCGATCAGCAAGGGAGACCCCGGAGACGGCATCTTCAGGATCTCCATCTAGCGCTAGGTCTATACGAAAGTAAAACCTGTACGGGTTGTGGGCATTCTTCAAAGGGATCGGCGGCTTGTACAAGACGTAGAACAGAGAGGTAACGCGCTGCTGACCGTCCAAAACTAGACGAACATTAGCATGGCCATTGGGCCTTGCCATGCTTACCTTCTCCAAGCCCTCTACTGGGCGAAAGGGGAAGACTGGCTTGTCAGACGACGTGTCTAACATTAGGAAAGTGCCGATGAAGTAACCCTGCAGGATCGATACTAGCAACTCCTCAATGTTTTCACGCTCCCAGACAAAGGAGCGTTGGAACTCGGGGATTACAACCTTGGCACCGTACGCATCCCGAATGATAGCCAGCAAGTTCTCGGGGTTAGCCTTGGGCGTCTCTGTGACTTCCATTTTCTTCCTCCCTCCGAACTCTTGCCCCAGCGATCAAAGAGCCTTTCCAGACAAGGACATAATCTGGTCGGGATTCAGCAAGTTGATCGTCTGCGGCGTAGTAAACAACGTGCAAAGGGTGCCTCCTACCTTTGCAGATTGGCTATCTATAATCAGCGCCTGGCCTCTACTCGTAGCGCCTAGTTTGCCTGTCCAGCTTTCGTGCGGCTGAAACTTCGTTAGCTCTTCACGGACCGATGCCGCCGTGATCTTGGCGAGAATAAGAGCATGTGCCTGTTTTCTCGCTTCGATCTCTATTTGCTGGGGCGATTGCGCTATGACCAGCGCTTTGATTCCCAAAGCACGCCCCTGCCTTATGAGTACCAAGGTGTTATTGAATCTGTCCGTCGGTTCAGGTAAGTAATTGTGAGCCTCGTCAAAGACGATGACAAACTGGGCTGCCCTCGGGCTTCTTTTCCTGACCGCAAGGTTATACAAGAAGCCACAGACCTGAGACACATAGTTCTGCCTGGCCGGGTTACGCTTCTCCTGAGGAAGCCAACTTACATCAAGAACGGTGACAGTCACGGAGCTTCCATCACCATCTTTGTAGCCTGGATTCTGGACGAGGTCCTCCAACCGCGCAACTTCTTCACGAGTTGAAGCATAGAGCCAAGCATTGGCTGTAGCATACCCCTTGAGGGCTGTCATAAGGTTCTTCAGCCTTCTTCGTTCAGTTTTATCCTCCTCTGCCTCCATTATTCTCTCCAGTTCGTCCTCCAAATCCTTGGGGAGCATGTAGTCGCTGTCCGGATTACGTTTCTTGTAGTTCTGCATGGCCTCTGCGAGGGTAGCATTGTAGGCCATCTGTTGCCACCTGCTATGCAGGCTGCTTGCCAGGGTGGTCGCAGCAGAAGCACACATCTCCCTGAAATGTGGCGCTGAGGCAGGCGGCAAAACAGTGAGAGGCATTTTGAGGGGTCTGACGCCCAAGCGGTGCAGATCCGGATTGAAAGAGTAAACCTGATAAACGAGTCGCAGTTTCTTTTCTTCAAGCTCGAAATCTAGCGGTCGCGCTAAATCAAAACCTCTCATGTCCTGCATCGCGGCCTCGAACCGTTCTCTTATTCCCTTTTCGTAGTCTGGGAAGGCCTTGATGGTCTGCGATACGGGGGCAAGGCTAGCGACGTAATCCGGCTTCGGATCGAAAACTATTACCGGCACGCCTTGAAACGCGGATTGGAGCATAATGCAGCTAGCAAGGGTAGATTTGCCCATGCCAACCTGCTGGAACGAAGCCACAAAGGGTTGGTTAATATCGTGGAGGCCCCAGAGAAAGAGGTTTTCGCTAGAGACCTGCTTCTCAGCCTCAAAACCCAAAGCTATCTTGTCCTTGAGGAGGCCTCTTCCAAAGACTAGGCAGGAGCCATCGTCATATGGCGGGAATGTGATTTTGAAGGGCATAATAGGTGCTTCCTTTACGGCCTTATCTTCCCCCTGTCGTTTTTCCTTTGGCGCCGGCATCGTCTTCGTTTCTAGCACGTAGTCAACCAGTGGCAGGAAGAATTCCGCCCTTACAGCTTGTCGATAGGTGGTACGGGTCGTTACCACCAGCTTTCCCTCCTGCTCGACGACAAGGCCTGCCTGGATGAGTCTATCAAGAGCCTTCTGCGCTTCCTGTCTCAGCTCCTCGTCGCGGGTGAGGGGCGGGTATTCAAATCCAGGAAGCGCAAGGTCGCCCCTCTGAAAGGGTTCGTATGATGGAAGAAGGAAGTGATATAGCCGGTGTTTTGCCTCGAACTCCGGAGTGAAGACAGGACCAGGGATGTTCTGTGTGACCAAGTACTCCCGAAGGAAGGTCCTCAGTTCGGGCGAAGGAACATACACAAGCTCCCTCGTCTCGCCCCCTCGGGTAGAGACGTAGCTGTGCACCTTCGCCATCAAACCTTCCTTGACCCAGGCTTCAAAGAGCTTGCTTCGCTCACCTGAAATCCTACCGTCCTCTAAGAGACACAGATGGCTCGGCTCGTCGGTCTCGAAGGTGGGCTCGAAAACGCCGAAGCCAAATTCCGGCCTGGATACGTATCTCCCCTGATCATACTGCGAGAGAACGCATTCTCTGATGATAAACTCTACAAGCTTCGGAGGCAGCGACTTCAGCAGGCCGATCAGGTGGTCACTTGAGTTCTTGAGTCTTTCCTGCAGAATGGAGCTTGCCATGCTCTCGCCGTCTCTAGTTGTTCCGAATCCAGAGAGCCCGTACCAGTGTAGCTGCTCAACCAGCCCCAATACCGTGAGTTGATCAGCTTCGCTGCGATATGGCATATCCCGTACAAGAACTCCACACCCCTCTCTCACATGTTGAGCAATGTAAACAAAGGCTAGAGCATCTCGCAGGGCTGCTGACTCCGTCTTTATCAGGGAAATTAAAGGTGGAAACAAGCGATAGTAATCATGCTTTTTTGACGAGAACCACCACAACAAGAGCCCGGCTTTGGACAACGCCAGCTTAGCCTGCTGCCAGTACTTGTGTCCAGCGGCCACCGATATGTGCGCCACAGACTCGTCGGTGATGACAGGCCCTACCTTCGCCAATTCGGTCAGAATATAGCGGCCCTCAGGATAGGCAAGTGTTTCTTTCAAAGCGGCTGTGTAAAAGGGCCTCGCTTGTTCGAACAGAAACTCTGCAAGTGGCCTCACTAACTCCTGTCGCCCGCTGTCCTCCAAGCTTTCTATCTGTGGCAAGTTTAAGGCCAGACAGCTCTCACTCTCTTTCAGAAGTCCTTCCTCAACCAGTCCCTTCTTGACTTCCTCAAACTTGGCTTCGCCCCAGTGTGTCCTGTAATCGCTGAAACCCTGGGGGTAACCTTGCTCTTTGCCACAAAAACCATCCCCGCCAAGCAGGATGGTAATGAATGCGAGAGCCGCTTCGTCTCGACTTTCCGCCAAGCGGATCAGCTTCGCTTCCATAAGCTCCTGAGCACTCATGATTGCCTCCTTCAGACCAACAGTGCCGTCAGACAACTTCTGACCTTTTGTCCTTCGTGTCCCGCGTTTGTCTGTGTTTCGCTACTAGCCCAGTACGCAACAGATGCTGATTACATCGCATTGCCTATCTCCCGAGAAGCCGACCTATCCAACCACGTCGCTGCGGGGGCGGTCCGAGCCATTTCTCGAAGTCCGAAGGGTTCTCAATGATCAACGTGTTACCCCTTCGCTGACACTTCAGTGTCTGCGGAAGATAGCTCTGATAGTCGTTAATTTCCCAGTGCTGAATATCCGGCGCAAACCTTATGAGCATGCGACCTCGGTCTACCTCGGTCGTGGCCTTCCCCAAGCCGAACAGGAGGTCACGCCAATCCCTTATCCCAGGGTCGTAGATCCTTTCGAGCGGCTCCCGAGGGAGAAAGTCTGGGGTGAGGCGGTGAGCAAACTCATATAGCCGCATGATTGCGGCTCGTGCTAGGTGAAGCTCGTCATCGCTTGGTGGCCCACGGGTCTCAAGGACTTCGAGGTAAGCATGCGCAAACCACTTATAGATGAGGCTATCTGTCTGGAAGAGCTGATTTAACCTCTCCTTGTCACGCTCCGTAGGAGCGAAGTGAACGTCAAAGTCCACCCTCTTGGTTCGGGATTTCGCCCACTCTCGAAGCCTTGGCGTGTTGGAAGTCATAACGATCTGGGGCGCGATGTGTTCTTCGCTCCACCACCGCTCCCAATATGACTTGTATACCTCCTCGATGCCGGGGTTCTGAGCTAGGCTGACGTCATCGAACACGAGCGGGAAGGCGGTTCCAACCATGGCAGCGTTGGCGATCCTGGTTTTGGTGAAATCCCGGCGAGGCAGAGGTTGAATGTTCCGTCCAGTCATCAGCTTAAGGGCAAACAGAAGGAACGTTGACTTACCATTCTGTGAAGCGCCATAGATGTATAGGGAACGAGGGCCGCGAGTATCTATGATGCCGAACCTTTCGCGCTTCCGCTTCATATACTCGTTAAAAAACGGGGCGGCGAAGATATAGAGGAGGGCCTCAAACATGCTCATCTTGGCGAACCTTGGGTCCGACGACTGCCCGGCGTCAGCGGTGTTAAGGTATGCCTCCAGATGCGCAAGTGCTGCATCTACCGACATCGGGTCAGAGGGCTGTTCGTTCAAAGTTGCCAACGAGCCTTCAATGCCCAGCACCACTTGACTATGGTCCAGATCGACACCCAGGAAAGGTACGCCATAGGCTTCATGGACATAGCGTATGAATTTCGAGCCATTGACGTGGAAGTGATTAGGCGCGACAACAGGCTCCAGTGGTGCCAGCAGCCTCTCGACATGTCTCCTGGCAGCGGGGCTCTCCGGGAGTCTGACTGCGATCATCGTCTGGTCTGCTGTGCCCGAGGGGACGACTAGATTCGCGGAGATTTCCCGGAATACCCTTCTCACCTCTACCTCCTCTTCATCTGCCGCCGCACCCTTCAGCCAAACCTCTATCAATTGCTCCCTGGGCGTGTCGGGACGGTCACGAAAGAGCTTTGTAAGGTCCTCCATGAAAACTGTGCAACGGGCTGCGTGCGACTCATAGTCCTTGGTGAGGTGCTCCAGCAAGAGGTCACTGGAGGGAAGGTCAACATACCAAGCGTAGTTGATCTGGCGAGAGGCTTCATGGGCTGTAGTGGTGAGATTGGCACTGGTCTGGATCACACGCGTATGCCCGCTTCCCTCCAGCAGGTACAGCTTGGTATGGATGGTTCGATCGGGCACCAGGACGCGCAGCCTACCTTCTTCCACTAGCTGCGCCAGCCGTGCCGCCACCGCGATGCCCTTTTGCTCCAGCCCCCTCTTGTAGGATTCGGTGAGGTTCTCCCCCACCATGACCTCAAGCTGGGTGTAACCGAAATCATCTAGAAATTCCAGCAATAGATCGGGCGAGAGGACATAAGAGATGGCCCGCATGCGTGCGAAGCCAGTGAAAAGAGACAAAAGGTCGCCCCTCCGAGAGATTATTCTCGTCTTGAGGGGCACGGCCCTGCCGAACAGGGCCCCTTGCGCTCCGTTTGTGAGAGGTCTCGACTTTCGACGTCCAGGCACCGCCTATCATCTCCGAGAAGCGAATTTGTCCAGATCCTGTTCTATGGGTTCTGGCACAGGATGCCTCCCACCGTCATTGGTCTACCTCTAACGCCTCTTCGGCCTCCAAGTCGCGGACTTCGGTCACCGGCCGAGAAGGTGTGATGAAGGTGTAAAACTCACGCATGGCCTGAAGCTGGGCTAGTGTGAGGCCGTAAAGCCCCGCCACAATGCTGTCCAGTTCAGCCTCAAGGGCTGGCCGATCCGACCTCTGAGGATTTTCATGTAGAGCTTGGCTTATCGTCATCAGCCTATCAATCGCGTGCGTCCCGGTCGCGTTTTCTAAGAACTGTTGAATTTCCCCGGGCAGAGGAACCAGCCCTATCACATAGGCATCCAAATCTCGATAGGCGCCTCGATCTCGCCGCGAAAAGGCCAAACAATAGAGGCCCACCGGCAACGAATTGAGAAATGCCGCTACCACTGGCCCCCTTATCTGATCCAAGGCAATCACCCTCACCGTATCTATGGGTATGACACCGCTTTCGACTATGTCTGTTCTCAAATTGGGAGGTAAGAATAGTGTTTCCACATCATTCGAGATACGCTGCCACACTAGCTTGGGGCCCACTTTGTCAGGTCTCACTCTGAAGACTGTCCAGATAGGCATCCCCTCGTGGTAATCGTCTCTGCGCCGTAGGGCCCTGACGTGCTGCTGGAAATAGGCCTTTCCCTTTGGAGAGATGTCTTGCAGCACGTGGCCAGTTTCGTCGTCGTGGGTCCAGAGGATGTAGTCTTGCTGGCGGTAACGCCAAGCCTCCACATCGGCACCTCTTACCACTGGACGGAGGAGGATCTTCTCCACCCTGGCGCTATATAGGTGCTTCTGATTTTCCGGCACCTGTTGGCTGTAATAGCCCTCCGTGTAGACGACTACCTCGTCCGGGGCTTCTGGCACTGGCTCTACTCTTTTCACCAGAAATACCTTGTTGAGGGCTGTCTTCACACCCATCTGGGCCTGAAAGCCCTGAATCTCTCCCAAAAGTCGCCGAGGACGCCCCTCCTCGCCAGTGAGCATTCGGTCGAACGCCTCACGGACCCGTGGCGGGACTAGCGCCCAGGGGGCCTCCCTGTCCGAAGCCAGCAGAGGTAGTCGGGCCGACGGCAGGGTGAAATCTTGCCGCTCACCGCGGGGCGAGACTACAGTGATGGACGTCGCATCGCTATCCTGGCTGGGGCGTTTCTCAATGGCCAGCACGAGAGGGTAGTTGGTGGCGTCCTGGAAAACTGGCCTAGCCTGAAGGGAGTAGTCCACCAGGCGGATTGGCGGCGCTTCCTGCAACAGTTTCTTGCGGAGGGCACTACCATAGAGGGCGTGCATTATCTTGCTGGTGATGACAAAGCCGAGTCTCCCACCGGGCGTCAGGAACTCCAGCCCCCGCTCGACGAAGGCTACCGCGTAGTCCACTTGCCGGGCGAATCCACGGCCCAGACCGCCCAACGAAGCGCCGCGGCGCCAGCCAGCGTCTCTGTAAGTCTGGTAGGTGCCAAAGAGCCGCTCCCTGATCGCCGGGCTGATGTTGTGGATGCGTACCCAGGGCGGATTGCCCACTATGTAGTCACAGGAGCCTTGGTACTGGGCAACGGCCAGGATATTGCGCAGGAGGGGAACCCAGCGCATGTCCCGGTTCCCATTATGAAGGCTTACCACGGTACTGATGAAGTCCCGTAGCGTCTGCTCATGAGGCAGGAAGTGCTCCTGGTCAGCGCGGCTCCAGAAGTAGGCCCATACTGCCTGAGGATCCAGAGTGCCCCGCTGAACCCGAGAGACTCTGTCAACGGCTTCATCCACCCGCCGGAAGAGGTCTCCCCAGTCCACGTCCCGAGGGTCGGGCAGTCGGAATTGCGGCAGGTTGGGAAGGTTAATGGGAATAGGCGGGCGCATCCCTGCCATGGAAGGCTGCTGGGGGCGTAACCTGGCCAGCGAGTCAGCCCAGTAGACTGGCACAGCGAAGGTCACCGCCTCCGAGGCCTCCAGCACACCAGAAATCGCTATTAGGTAGTTCACCCTAGCCATGGCTACCGCGAAGGGGTGTATATCCACGCCTATGATGTTCCCGGTGATCCGGTGCACCAAGTCAGCTACGGGTGCTTCTCGGTGTTGCTCCACAGCTCTGCTAATAGCCTCTACTAGGAAGGTGCCACTGCCGCAGGATATGTCCATGATGCGACGGCTTAAGTCCCCGTTGTAACCGACCGCATCAAGCGTCTCTTTGACCAGCTCCTCGGTGGTGTAGAATTCGCCAAGGGTGCGCCGACTCACGGGGTCGAGAAACTGCTGGTAGACCAGACGCAGGAAGTCGTGGCGAGCTCCCACCAGATCCACGTCATCCAGGTCAGTAGCCAGACTACCAAGCACTCCTTCGAGCTCTCGCTCAGCCTCCCTGCTGAAAATAGAGGCATGGACAGGCCAGAGGAAAACGTCCTCCTCAAAAACACCTTGAACGTGAGAGGCCCGCTGCTCCAGTTGCTCCATACCCCGCACCGGGCTGCCCTCGGCGGTCAGCAGAGCTTCCAATGTGGGGTAATCGGTGAGGCGCTGCTGGACAACAACCCTGGCCACCAGAAGCTTGAGCAGCACCGCCAGGTAAGATTCCACTATGAAGAGGAACTCTTCGGCCTGCGCCCTTGAGCCCGAGATCGTGATCCCTATGCTCTCAGCCGCACGGCGTAAGCCGCGAATGGCCTCGTCAGAAAGGTTAGTGGTGACGCCGTAGAGGCCCCGCCAGACCTGGAACACCTCTTCAATAAAGCGGTTCTGCCCCCGCTGTCCCTGAAACAACCGCCACAGAACGTCCATTACTTCGTGTGCCCTCGGAGAAGCTGGCCCCAGCCTGGCGACGAAGTCGTCCGGTGTGATGATGTCGCTGCCCAGGCCGATGAGCCATGACTCCAGCACCGTTGCAAGAGCCGAAGGGCGCCCTCTGCGGATGACGGTGCCGTCGTCTTCAAGGAATGCAAGGCTCAATCCGTCGTATGCTACGGCTCTGGCTGGCCGCTGGTGGCGTTGATGGAACTCGTGCAGATAGTCGCTGGCCTGTGCTATGGCCGCCTCGATGCCAGGACCGCGTGGGCTTGGAAGCTTCACCTCGAAGAGAAGACCACCCACTCGGGCGTCAGGCTTGCCGCGAACGATGCGCTGATCCAAGACCGCGTGTACACCCCTTCGATTTAGTAGTGAGCCCCGAAGGAAGTCGTCCAGCGCGGCTACAAAATTCTGCCGCAGCGTCGCTTCCTCACCAATGGAGGGCGCTTCCCTCTCGAGGCCATGTAGCGTGCTTCGCAAGGAACCTCGCCCGTCAGGCATGTGGCGCCCCCGATGTGAGTTGCTTCGCGGATAAGGGGCGTTTGACTTGAGGCGGTCGCCCTCTATTCTCGTGGTAATTCCCTTTGAAGAGCTCAAGTTGATCAATATGGATTAACCAGGTGTTGTGAATCTTCTCCCCCCGAAGCCGCCCCGATCTGCACAGTCGCTTGACGGTCTCCGGGTGAACACCGAGAAAAGCGGCGGCTTCAACGATATTGAAGTAGCCGTTAAGCACAGGCATCTTTGTCCCGTCCCATTTTAGCGCTGGCGAAATAATAACACAGACACCCACGTTAAATCAATCTAAACATCGAGGTGGCCCATGGCGGATGCGTCATAGGTGCCACTCGGTGAGACGAGTTCGGAGAGGGTCAAAGTCGCGCCACAGGCTTAGAGTAACGAAACTGACGTTTGTGCAACCACGCTGCACCCAACCAAATGTAAGCTCTCTTGCACGATTTTGATCTCAGGTATAAGATGAAGCCAGGTAAGCGGAACAGGACCTGGGCAAACGCCAGACATGGCCTCAGCTGCAATAAAGAAACTATGTTCGATTCTTAGGATTGAAATTCTTCCGGTACTTAAAGGAGGATTCACCCATGAGTACAAGTGCAAATAGGTTTACTGAATACTACGGCAAGTTTGAAAAGATGCAGAGCTGGATCGTGAACGACCTTACAAAGGCGACGATCAAAGCACAGACTAACTTGCTTGTTGGAATGAGAGTCTTTAATTATTTCGAGATTCTTGGTGGCTTCTGTCCCACGAAGGGCTCTCAGATGAAAGATCGATTTAATTTTGTATTCGAACAGCTCCTGCCGAAACCATATAAAGCAGTATTTGATGAACTGGACCGAATCACCAACAAGGGTGCATACGATTGTTTGCGTTGTGGGATGACGCACGAATACTTGGTGAAAACCTACACTTTGAAAAAGACAACATCCTCGATAGACTTTACCGTCTGTGGGGTCAATGATGAGACTGGGTTTCTCCTAAATGTCTTGACTAAAGATTGTGGGCTTGAATTACTTGAGTTAGAAAAAGGCAAGTATCACTTACCTGTCTATAACCCTAGGTTAATCCACGACCTGAATATTGCGTTCAAAGCGCTGAAAAAGAAGCTCATTGACGATGAGACTGGATATAGAGATAAGTTTGTGGCTCGGTGCAAAGACTAGGCTAGAACAACTCGCGTAGATAGCCACCAGCAAGCCCGTGGTACTCGGCCCTTCGGGGTTGTTTAGACAATAGAATCTTGGATACTAGCGAGCGATGAACATTTAACGATCACTCAGAAAGTGCACGGGGGTTCTTGACAGCCATAGCGCAGGACTTAGACCAAGAGATACGGTTGTGACGTGATTGACTTGGAAGGGGCGTATGTTCTATACTGCATAGAGCGATTCGATAGCCAAGGTAGATGAGCAATGGGCAATCTAGTTTTTGCGATAAGGTGTGCAGATGGCTTGGTTCTTGCATCAGACACGAGTTATCATCTGCAGGCTGAGAAGAATCCAAGTATGGTGAAGGTGGAAGAGCGATTGGCAGTCCTTGTTGAGCCCGATGTTAACTTTGGGCGAAATCTTCTGCAGTCGTATTTGCCATCCGCCAAAAAGCCTGTTGAAAGCGTTCACTCCCTCGCCCAAGCTTGCAGCGAACACTGTAAAAAGGAGTGTTCTGGTAAAGAGATTCCAATCACCGGACTGATATTTGCAGGGATTGACCCTGGAGAGAAGGGCCGAGTTGAGCTTCGGGGTATCCATGCCAGTAGGATGTTTGACGTAATTGGATTTGCTGGAAATGTCTTTGGAGGCATGAATTCCATAGCCAGATTCATTGATAGGAAGATCTATACTCCCAATATGACAGTCAATCAGGCAAAGATACTGGCTGCATTTTATGTTTTTCAGTCCCAGCTTGCGTTGCACAATAGATTAGATGAATACATAGGGATGGCTACGATAACTTACCCAGGCGGGCTTCAATGGGCGGAAAAAGAGGAGATGGCTGAGATAATGAGCCGAGTCATAGGACTTTCCTTAGATTTGAAAAGTCGTCTAACTTTTCTTTTCACCGAGTCACGTTGATCTCCTAATTGTAAAGGGGGGGCCAGAAGTGACGCTTGCCTTGGCCATACGAGCGGCAGACGGTTTAGTTCTTGCATCTGATAGTAGGGTTACATCACCTCGCGGGGAAACGAGAGATACTTCGGAGAAGTTCCTGCAGGTAAGTCGTGACGTTGGTGTCATGACGTACGGCATAGCTGCTCCGGGTTATGCAGGCATAACTAGGTTAGTAAATGAAACAAAAATCAATCAATACTCTACCTTTGACCAAATAATCGAATCTGCATCGAAAGTGTTCAAGAGCGAGTTTGAGGAATGGTTGAACAAGACTCAAGAGATACCCGAAGATGTTAAACCTCGAGTAAGACAGGGGTCCGGTTCTCTAGGATTTGTCATTGCAGGATATGATGATGTCAAGACTAAACAGTTCAGAATCGTAAGCTACGAAGCACCCACGTTTCAAATACAGGAAATAGTGGCGTCCCCGATTTTCGCTGCGGCTCAGTGGCATATAGCGCAGTACCTGGTAGAAGTGACCTATTACCCAGAGATTTCGGTCAAGCAGCTATGTAACCTTGCGGTTTTCGTTTTCTTGGAGACAACAACTGTTGAGACGACAGTTGGCGGACCGATCCAGTTGGCAATTGTGACTAAGTCCCAGGGCTATCAAAGACTCCACGATGATGATATACAGAGGATAATAGAAAACGTGCAGGGGCAGATTTGCTCGTTCAGAACGGAACTTCTGGGGGTGGCGAAAGCCATATGCATGGCATAATAGAAAGCAAAATGGAGGATGACATATGGGGAATAATGAAAGCATCAGTGTTGGTGGAGGTTCTATAGATTTCAATAGCTTATCTCCAAGCGAACAGGAACACTTGCAAGTAGACGTCATGACAAGTAGTTGGAGGGGAGAAAATACCTACGTTACAGGTTCGACCATTGAACTTGAGGAGGAAGACGTTTACATTGAAAGACCCTCGTCGCTCTTTGACATTCGTCCTGTAGATGTAAATGAGCTCGAAGACGTTTCGGAAAGGCATGATGACTATCTGTATCGGAAACTCTAGTTTGAATGGATATACTGGTGGATACTTCAGCATGGTTTGCTTTGCAAAATAGACGGGACAAGAACCATGCGGCAGCGATCAAGTTTTGGGCAGAGATTCAGAGCAAAAAGCATCGCCTAATTACAACTGATAGAATCAGGGAAGAGTCGGCTACTTTGATACAGAGGAAACTCGGGAAAGCAGCCGCTCTTTATTTTTCGGAGTTGCTCGAAGTTGGTGCTGAACAGGGAGAGATAATCATAATTGAGATAACTCCAGACATGGAAAAGGAGGCGTGGGGACTATTCCAGCAACGTAGGGACAAGGACTATAGTTTCGTTGATTGTACGACGTTTTGTGTCGCGAGCAGGTACCAATACGGGTGCGCATTCGCATTTGACAGTGATTTTGCCGATTTTGGAGTAGAGATTGTGCCTGAGCAAACGGTGTGACCCAAGGCGAGTTCAGGCGCCTTGCGATTCCGTGAAATACCAGCAGCCAAGCCTGACATCTGGGGTCTTGGGAAGGCTAGGGCAACAAAATAATGTCATGAAAACGCTGACCTCTAGGGCATAATATTGGCTCGGGAGGTGCAGCTATGCTTTACACTGGTGTTGACTATCACAGGAGCTTCTCATATCTGACTACCATGAACGACAAAGGCGAAATCGTTACTCAGAGGAAGCTACCTAGCAACGGGGAGATTGTTGATTTCCTTAAGTCGTTTCGCGAGTCTATGGAAGTAGCCATTGAAGCTACCCCAAGCTGGTACTGGCTTTATGACCACCTGGAGGACGAAGGTTTCGAGGTCAAACTATCCCATCCATTAAAGACCAAGGCCATAGCTTACGCCAAAGTCAAAACTGATAAAGTGGACTCAGCTACCCTGGCACACCTTCTAAGAAGTAACTTGCTGCCTTTGTCCTATGTCCCAGAAAAGCTGGTAAGGCTAAACAGAGAGCTCCTTCGGTACCGAGCAAGCCTGGTTAGGATACAGACCGGTGTTAAGAAGAGGATTCACACCATATTGGCTAAGAACAACGTAAGTCATGGATACAGTGATCTATTTGGCAAGCAAGGAATGGCTTTCTTGCACGCATTGGCTCTGCCAGAAAACTATAAGATCGCCCTTGAAGGATATATAGCGGTGCTAGATGTTGTGAGACAGGAGATCTGGGCAGCTAGCAAGAAGGTGCGACAATTGGCAGAAGGGGACCATGGCGCTCTGTTACTGATGACCATCCCTGGCATGGGGTACTACAGTGCTCTTCTGACTAAGAGCGAAATTGGAGATGTTAGGCGCTTCCGGTCAGCAAAGCAGCTATGTAGCTATGCAGGACTTGTGCCTTCAACGCATGCCTCGGGGAATACTTGCTACCATGGACATATAACAAAACAGGGCTCCAGGTGGTTACGCTGGATACTAATAGAGGCGGCCATTCATGCTGTGAAAAGGCCCGGGGTATTGCGCCGTTTCTACTTCAAGATCGAGAGGAAGAAGGGAGGGCAGATTGCCAAGGTAGCTACAGCGCGGAAGCTCTTGGAGTGGATTTACCATATACTCAGAGATGGCAGGACCTACCAGGAGGTAGAGAAGATAGCAGACCTGCTGGGTCGAGGTGAGCCCGGTAAAAACTTTGGCCATGCATAATTGGCCGTCAATTTGATTGGGCAGCCTCAGCCTGAACGACATAGTGTGGCCATGAAGCTACGAAGGGATGAATAGGTTTCAACCTGTTAGAACTTGACAAGGTCAGCGTTTTCAGGGATAGGTTTCAACCTGTTAGAACTTGACAAGGTCAGCGTTTTCAGGGATAAGTTTTTGTTATGCCAGGTAGGCGAGCTCCATTGATATATTGCACCCTTAGCTATCCTCCATAGAGGACATCGATGGAGGCGGGCAGAGCATGGCGACAAAAGAGAAAGGCTTTACCCGGAGTCGATTTTGGGCATGGTCATTTAGCCTCAAGCCCAGCCGGCCAAGGAAAAGGGGCTTCTTCATAAGAAGCCCCTTTTTTGGTTGAAAGAGCAGTTAGACGCCCCGGATAGCCCTCAGGACGTTGCCCAGCTTGTGGGGCAGCTCTTCGGAGCGGCAGGCGATGAGCCTGTCCTCCCCAAACATGCGAGCCACGTAGCCCCGGGTCCTGTCGTCCGGATCCAGGAGCACGCCTATAACCTCCACTTTGCCTCTCAGGGCTAGGCATACGTCCTTCCCCAGGTCAGCGTCGTTGCAGGCGCCGTCGGTGAGGCAAAGGACAAGCTTTATATCCTGCTGATATCCAGCCATGGGCACAGCGTGGGTCTTTATCGCCAGCCCCATGTCCTCATAACCACAAAGAGCGGGGACAAGGCCAGCGATGAGGGCTTTACCCCTTTCACCGGCCTCAAGGCCGGCGATCTTGAGGGCCTGGGGGGTGACCAGCACCTCATGGGGGATCCTCAGCTCCAGGCACACCAGATGGAGGGTCATCACTGCTTCGGCGATGGACTCCATCCTAGTCTTCCCACCGGAGCTGTGGTTCAAAGAGGTGGAGTGGTCGACGATCACCTTGAGCGCCAGGGTGGCAGGAGCCTTACCTCGGTCTTCTTCAGCCAGAAAAGGGCGATTTTTGTCTCTCAGGTATTCCCTAACCGACAGCCTACCACCCCTTTCCACAGGTTCCCACTGCTCGGGCTTCTCCTCCCAGGAGAGCTCATCGATGAGCTCCTGCACCAAGGGCATCACCCTCTCCTCCAGTTCGATGTAGGGTTGCGGCTCGATCGCCTCATGACCCTTTCCTTCTCTTTTGTCGTTGGGCGGGACATCTCCGTCAAACGGCTTGGGCTCCTCACCGCTCTCGTCGCCCAACTCACTGGCTATTGGTTTTCCACTTGCTCTCTCGGCCCCGTCCGCTTCGGCTCTTTCCCCTTCGGCCGGGCCAAGCCTATCGAGGATATCCTTCACCCAGCGCGGGATCTCAAGTTCCTTGAGCCCCAGGATGCGCACGATCTCGACAGCATTGCGATCCACAAGCTCAGAGGTCTCCGCCTCCCATGCCTGGTAGACCAGCGGCTCGACCTTCTGCCAGAGGTCCTGATTCCTCGGAGATAGGCCACCCTTGACTGGCTGGCCTATCCTCTTCGCCCAGCGAAGCTGGAGGAAGTAGGCAACCACCTCTCCCGGCGAGTCGGAGCTATCATTGATAGGCTGGGACTCGTGGTAGAGGGCCTGGGACAGCTTCCAAACCAACCACCTCACCCCAGCGAACTCCTGGCACATCTGTCTCTCTATCCTCTCGTCCTCCAGGATGTTGGCCACCTGGTGAACCAGGGGTGAGAGCTTGTTCGGACTGGTGAAGCGGCGGTGTCCAGCCTCGTGGACCAGAATGGCCTTGGTGAGCTGGTACTGGTCTCTGGGCGGCATGGGGAAAATGCCCGGGTTAGCAGCGATCTCCCTCCTGGTGAAGTTACAGTAGCCGCTGGGGCACCTGCCGCGATCGGGCTCGATGAGCACCCTGTACGGGGAAATGCCCTGCACAGCCCTGCCGAAGACGATCAGCCTGTTTCTTACGTTTCGCCATTCATACCAGGGAACTGCCATTGCTTTATACCTCCTTCTAAGAATTAGGGCCGCCTCAATTGGCGGCCCTTTTTAGAGTAAAGAACTATTTGCTCTTCCTCACTTAGCCGTGTGGGCCTCGATGAGGTCAAGGAGCATGTTCATGGTGTCCTCCCTGAGGTAGCCGTCGGCATCGGTGCCCGCCACCTGATGCATCCAGGTGACCTTGGCGGCCGCCTTCAGCCTGGGGAGGACGGTTTTACCCCTCTTGGCCTTGAACTTGGCAGCCCAGGCGAAGAGACCCCTGGGGGTGATCTCCCCCGAGAGCTCCTTGTTTCGCTTGAGCCTCCTGGTCTCGCCGGCCACCTTCACCATGGTGCGGGCGACCTCCGGCTCGATGCCGGTCTCCTTCACCAGCAGGTCCTCCTCTTCCTTGGAGGGGAGGTAGCGGTACTCCAGCACACATGAGAAGCGGTTGAGGAGGGCAGTGTCCAGGGTGTTTATGGCGTAGCCTTTGCCGAGGTTCATTGCCATGACCACCTGGTAGCCATCCCGAACCTTTACCTCCTCTGAGCCGTGCTCGGTGAGCACCACCGCTCCCGGGGAGAGGACTCCCAGCAGGATGTTGAGCGTCCTGGTGGGCATGCGGTTAGCCTCGTCGATAAAGAGGTAGCCACCTGCCTTCATCGCCTGAACCAGGACGCCGTCTCGCCAGGCGAAGGCACCTTTGCCATCAGGTGTGTAGCCTCCGAGGAGGTCAAACTCCTTAAGGGACTCGTGGCCCTCGATGACGAACACCGGCTTCTTGACCCTGGTTCTCTCGAACGCCTCGAAAGCGCACAGCGACTTGCCGGTGGCGGTGGGGCCGACTAGGAGACAGTGCATCCCCAGCTCGAGGCTCTCCACTAGCTCGGCAAGCTGAGGGCCTCGGAAGCGGCTCTTTGGCAGAGCACGCTCAGGCAGCTCTTCAGGTAGTTCTGCTTTCTTCCCGCTCCGATACTTCCTGAGCTTTCCCAGGTCAGTAAGCACGCCGGGATCCAGGGGCTCGGCCACCGTCACCTCGGGCGGGGAGGCAGCATCGAAGATCTGGAGTGAGTCCAGCCGCTCCGGATCCTTCGATGGGTCGCCATCTCGCCACCTGGCCCAGTAGTAGAGCTCGTCGCAGAGGTGCATCATTAGCTCCAGATGCCTGTCGTCAGAGGCCCCTGTGGTCTCGCGATAGGCGAGCAACTCCTCCAGGGCATCGAGGAGGTCTACTGCCTGCTCCTTGCCCGCCAGGCCCTCGGCCAGGGCGAGAAGCCCCAGATGGTAGGTGACGTTGCCTCTGGGAAGCCAGACCTGGTTTCTCACCATGTAGCAGTGATGGAAGTCGCTCCCTGATTGTGAGAGAGACCTCACCATCACCGTTCCCGGTGGCTGCAGCCTGGTGATGCCGATGACGTCGCCCTTGAGGGCAACAACGCAGGCTTTACAGAGCATGGCCGAGAGATAGCCCACGGGCTTTGGGTTCCTCCGGGCGGGATAGGTGATCTCCTGTCCCCCGTGAAGCTGGGGGAAGATGTCCACCTGCCGCTTGCGGCAGAAGAGGATCTGCGATACTGTTCTTGAGTCTCTGGTAGCTACTGGCATGGCTTACCTCCTGACCCCAGCCAGGAGATCGATGAACCAGACGGGGTCCACTCTCCTAAGATCGAACTCCGTAGGATAGCTGGAGACGAACCGCTTGACCTCCCGCTCCGGGATGAAATACATGTCGTGAGGCCTTCCAGAATTGCGCCGGGTGGCTCTAATTAGCCCCAGCTCCACCCAGCGCACCACCTTGTGGTCATCAACGCCAAAGGCCTGAGCCAGGGACCGTGCGGTGTAGCCCTCGTCCGACTTCCTGATGTCCAGCCTCTTGGCCTTAAGCGCCACCCCGGTGATGCTGCGCCCCAGCTTTCTTGCCAGCACTGCCAGGCTCAGCCGGTGTAGGTTGGCCTCGAGGTAAGCCACCTCTTTTTCCGACCAGGGCTTCTCCTTGGTGCGGGCCACACCCAGAATCTGGGCTCTCCTCTTGATTGCCCACCTGGGGAAGCCCAACCTCTGTGAAAGCTGGTCGATAGTCTCACTGCGGCTGTCATAGCAGCCCCTGACCAGGCGGTCAGAGGCCTCGTCGAAGAAGTATTTCTTTCGGCTCACCTCGGTCTCCTTCCTAGAGCTTTGAGAATGGCCTCGGTCTTCGCCTCCTCCTTTTTCTTCAGCTCCCAGGGCTTGGGCACTCCCCTGCCTCGAGCAGGGAAGATTGCTTCTTCCGGTTTTGGATTCGGCATTTGAGCCGAGGGCTTCTTTGGTGCTCTTACTTCAACAGTAACACAGCACACATGGCTGTCAAGAGCTTAAAGGTCGGCCGGAAGGAGCATACTCAAGGCCTAAAGCATAAGCAAAGCCTATGACGGAGCAGAACAAACCAACCCCGGTGATGGAAGTGGCGGTGGAGAGGAGCTTCGACATCCTGGAGAAGTCGTGGCAGAGCCGGGTCTTCACCAAGCTCTACCACTCCCTCAGGACCTCGGGCCTTCTGGCAAAGCTCTCCGACAAGGACTTCAGGACCCTGATCTGCCTTTCTACCTTTATGGATGCCCAGGGGCGCTGCTTCCCCTCCCAGCAGGCCCTGGCCCAGGCCCTGGGGATATCTCGCGCCGCGGTGAGCAAGCGGATGAAGAGCCTCCTCTCGTTCCAGTGGCAGGGGAAGCCCGTGGTCTCAGCCAGGAAGGTGAGGGGCGACAAGGGAATCTTCGAGAACACCGTCTACACGATCCTCCCCCAGTCCAGCCTGCGGATCTTCGATAACGACGCAAACAGACGGGGCCATGTGAACACCAGTCACGTGGCTGGAGGTCACACTAACCAGACCCAGACGGACAACAAGATATTAAATGCCGTTACGGAGCAGAGATTATCCGAAATCGATCCCCTAGCCCTGGAGCTCGCCCGAGACATGGGTGACACCCACAACCTGGCCTACTATAGAAAACTAGTGCGGCAGCTACCTGCTTCCATTCTTCTCCGGGCTAGGGGGGAGGTGCTTGAAGAGAAGAACATCAGGAGGTCAAAAGGGGCGATGTTTGCCTATCTGGTGAAGAAGCACATGGGACACATGAGCTAGAATTGAGCAATTGACACAGATGCGATACAATAGGATGAACGGGAGCGAGGAGGTTTTCTATGCGCCATTCTATCAAAGCGTTTGTCCACAAGGGTGAAAAGTATTACGTTGCCGAGTGCATGGAGATAGCGGTAGTCACTCAGGGTAAAACCCTGGATGAGACTGTAGCCAATCTCCAGGAGGCTGTTGCCCTGCATCTTGAGGGCGAGGATCTAGCGGATTTCGACCTTGCCCCCAACCCTTCTCTTCTGGTAACCCTCGAGCTGGAGCCTATGGTTGTCGCCTAGGCTGAAACGCCTCTCTGGTTCCGAAGTGGTCGATATAATGCACACCTTTGGCTTTGAGATTCACTCCCAGAGAGGTAGCCACGTCAAGTTGCGCAGGATCGGCGTCAAAGGGGAAAGGCAAACCTTGACTATTCCTCTGCATAGCGAACTCGATGTAGGCACGCTGCGGGCTATTGTGCGTCAAGCGGCACGTTACATCCCAGAGGCCGAACTGCGGCTCCATTTCTACACCGATTAGGCGCAAGCCACCCTTGACAGAATCTCCAATTCGTGTTGTAGTAAAAGTGTGTCCTCAAGGAGCACTCCGAGCAACAGGTATGTTGCTCCGAGCTCCGGCGGTCTGCCACGCTGGCGCTTTCGTGACAGCGTGCTGGCAGAAGCCCCTGTCACGGTTGAGGACACCATGGATCCCTTTCTTTTGAACCCCCTTGGGCCAATCCCCTACCCTACTCTTTTATGCCCCAGGTAACCTCACAAAAGCCCCTCACCCTCAGCGAAAGGGACCTGCGAGCTCTGCGCGCCCTGTCCCTGAGGGGCTATAGATTTTTGACCTGCCGGCACCTCTCCCTGCTTTACTTCCCCTCTGAGGATGCCTGCCACGAGAGGATGTCGGAACTTTACCGGGCCGGGCTTGTCACCCGCCTCTTCATCCCCACAACGGATGAAGAAAAGCGAGAGGTGGTCTACACCCTGGCCCGGCCCGGCGCCCGGGAGCTGGCAAGACTTACGCGCATAAGCCCCCTGGGCCTGGCCAGCCCCAAGAAGCCATCCTTCCTGTTTCTGGAGCATGGCCTGAGAGTCGCCGACTTCATGTGCTCTCTGGAGGCGGCGCTCAAAGGCAGCGGAGGGCGTCTCGTCTGCTGGAGGAGCGAGCGGGAGCTTAAGTCCCCCAGGGGCAGAGTCATGAGGGTGCCTCATCCCTTCGAACCGGGCGAGCAGATACCGGTGATACCCGACGGGCTTTTCTCCCTGGGAATAAACAGCAGGGTTGAGCACTTCTTTCTGGAGGCAGACCGGGGAACCATGCCTCTGGCCGCAATGAAGAAAAAGATGCTGGGCTACATCCAACTTTACGGCAAAGGCCTCCACCATATTTACTTCGGTATCCCCCACTTCAGGGTGCTCCTGGTCACCAGCACTCCGTATCGCCGGGAGAGATTGAGGGAAGCCCTTCGCGGGATAGGCTACTGCCCGAACATGTTCTGGTTCGCCATATGGTGGGATATCTCGCCTCAAAAAACTCTGGGTAAAATATGGCTCAAGTGCCGGGATCAGGCGGGCCACTCACTTCTTGAGTAGTAGGTTGCCTTCGCCTGAAGCTGCACATCTCTTCTCAAAACATAAAGGCACGCCACTTTCATACTGACTACATACACATACTGACAAGCGCCTTCGATGGAGACGAAGGCAAAACGACATGCCATCTAAACACAAAAGCACAACAAGCCGACGACCCAAATGGTGGAACCTCTCTAAGAGGAAAGACAAGCGTTGCGAAAGGTGTGGACGCAAGATCAAGATGGGGCGCTATTGCTACTACTGCGGCCGTTACCGGGGTTTGTGGTAGTATCGGGTGTCCGATAACGTCTGCTAGGGCCACGTTCCACGTGAAACCGCTTTGTTCCCCGAGGTGGAGTAGGGGAGGGAATGGGTGTATCATCCCGCGGGGCCACGTCTACAGTGATTTAGGCTGAGTAAGACAAAAGTAGCCCCTTTGTCTTGCCTGTAAGCCCCCCTTGCTCGACTCTGCTTGACAATCTCCCCTTAAAAGATCTATAAATTGGACAAAAGTTGAGAGTGTCTGAAATCAAAGAAGTCAAGTTCATGAGAAACAGGGTAACAAAGGACATTGAGGAGGTAGAGAACATACTCAGGGAGTCCAAGCCTTTACTGGCTGAGAGATTCAATGTAAGTGAAATTGGGATTTTCGGCTGCTATCTCAGGAAAGTGCAAAAAACTAGAAGTGACTTGGACATTCTGGTGGGGTTTTCTGAACCCATTGGGCTTTTTGCTTTCATGGAGCTTGAAGATTACTTGGCAAAAAAACTGGGAGTGAAGGTTGACTTGGTAATGAAGGATGCCTTGAAAGCTAGAATAAAGGAGAGGGTTATGAAAGAGGTTCTCTACGTATGAAAAGAGATTATAGGCTGTACGTTGATGACATACTTGAAGCGATCAAGAAAATAGAAAGTTATTGCAAGGAGCTGTCTCTTGAGGATTTCTCGAAGAATGATCTGGTCATCGATGCCGTGGTCAGGAACTTTGAAATCATCGGGGGGCAACTAAGCGCATACCCCGGGAGGTAAGAAGGAAATATCATGAGCTTCCATGGAAGACGATGGCAGGTATGCGCGATAAACCTATCCACGAGTACTTTGGAGTGAATATTGAAGTCTTGTGGAAGACGATACGGGAAGATCTGCCAAAGGTGAAAACCAAGACTGAAGAGCTATTGAGAAAGATGGATGAGGAAGTGGACAAGTAACTATGGCCAGAGACGAGTCCTTGATTCCAGCAAAATCAACGTTACCACGGGGAATGAGAGTCCTGCCTTATCTTACCCCGGGAGAAGTCTATCAGATTGTTGATGCGTGTGACGGAAGAAACAAAGAAAGGGATCAACTCCTTATTCTAACGCTCTTCCAGACTGGCTTGAGGGTCTCAGAGGCCTTGGACATCACCCCGAGAAGAATCGGGAACCACGACGGGCACTCTGTGATCTGTGCGACAGGAAAGAGCGGCAAACCTCGCATGGTTGCCTGCCCCGATCCCTTGGCCCACCGTCTTAAGAGCTATGCCTACGGCAAGAGGCTAGGCTTGGACGACAGGATCTTCAGGTTCAATCGCAAAAGGGCCTGGCAGATAGTAAAGAAGGCTGCCGAGGAAGCGGGAATTGAAAAGAAGGTCTGGCCCCACCTTCTTCGTCACTCGAACGCCATCGAGAGGTTGAGGCAGACTGGAAACCCCAGGGCCCTCCAGGTCCACCTGGGTCACTCCTCAACCCTGATGACAATGAGGTATCTTTCAACCCTAGCCGCGGCTTTGATATAATCTCGGGTGAACTTAAGCATTGTCTAGGTTATAGTTGAACTGGAGAGAATATAGAGGCAAATGCGGAATCGCATCTGGGTTACTTTCTGATTGTAGTCTCAATCTAATTAAACGGGGGGAAGCTCGAGATGGCAAAGAAGGTGACCTTGCATGAGGAGAAGATCCTCGATGACTGGTCGGTGGTGATTGAAGATGCTCAGGGGAGGGGAGAGGAGATTTACCGCGAGACATCAAGGTTTATTGAGGAATCCGAAGCACCTGGTGTCGAGATGGAAACAGTCAAGGTAAGGCCCCAGTTGGCTGAGTGGGTTTTTTGGAAGGGAGAGGGAATATCTTATGGTCACCAATGAAGGGCTGAGCGATTACCGCATGTACGTCAGTGCCAGGGACTACGGCAACAACCTTGATGTTTCTTGGTACCTAACTTGTGAACCCGGGTTCTTCAAGAGATCTTTTTCTGGGCTTCTCACAAAAGGGGCCTCAGATAAGGCTCTCTCCTTTGCCCTCGATTTGTTTAAGCAGCAGGATTTGAGAGCGTATGTCACAGTAGTTCATCACTGCCTCTTGAAAGCGGTGGAACTCTTGATGACGGGCTTAGGTCAAGACGCTTCAAAGATAGAGAGGAAGTCAAGGGGATTCTTGGGAGTTTCATAGAGGAAGGCGGATGAGACGGAGCAACAACCGGGAGGTCTTGAGGGGCAAAAATGGGCTTCTGGGCAAGGTTGCTTAAAGGGGGAAAGAGAGAGGAGTCAGGAGCACAACTAGACAACTTCGTAGAAGATATCTGTTGGCCCAAGGTTCACTATGAAGAGATACCAGGCACCTTAGACCTGGGCTGGTATTACAGCAAAAACAAAGACGAATTCCAGATGGCAAAGATTGCCGAACGGGACAGGGCTACCCATCTCTACGTTATCGGTGCTACCGGCACGGGAAAGACAAAGTTTCTTGAATTCCTGATCCAGCAGGACATTGAGAAAGGGAATGGCTTCGGAGTAATCGACCCTCATGGAGATTTGATTGAAGACATAAAAGGCTTTTTGGCTTGCTATCACCACTACTATCAAGACGAAGAGGTTGCCACCCGAGTGGTTTTGATCGATCCCACTGATCCAAACTTCACCGTGACCTTCAATCCCCTGGAGAAGCTACCCGGTGTCTCAGTTGCAGAGCAAACGTCTGAGCTAGTGACTGCCTTCAGAAAGATCTGGTCGGACTCCTGGGGCGTGAGGATGGAGGACCTGATGCGGAACTCCTTGATTGCCCTTGGGGAAGCAGGGTTCACTCTGGCTGAGCTTCCGCACTTCTTCACTGGGAGGGATTTCAGGGAGCGAGTTCTGTCGAGGGTCGGACATGCCATTGCTCAGCAGTATTTCCGAAGGTTTGACGCTCTCACAGATAGAGGACAGGTCACCTGGATTGAGCCGGTGATGAACAAGATCAATGCGTTTCTGTCAGATGACAGAATAAGGCAGATGTTCTGTTCCCCCAGGAGCTCCTTTAACCTGAGAGACATAATGGATCATAAGAGAATACTCCTGGTCAAGCTGGACAAAGGAAGACTGAAGGATTCCGCCGATCTCCTGGGCTCGCTACTGATGGCAAAGATCCAGGTGGCTGCCTTCTCAAGATCAGAAGTTCCGCAGCATAAGAGAACACCCTTCTACCTGTATGTCGATGAGTTTCAGAACTTCGCCAGCGAATCCTTTGCAATCCTCCTGTCTGAAGCCAGGAAGTACGGGCTTTCTCTAATTATGGCTCACCAGACCCTGTCTCAGATTCCCACGGAGCTGAGAAGTCTCATTCTGGGGAATACTGGAATTCAGGTTTACTTCAGGGTCAATCGCGAGGAGGCGCAACTTCTAGCCAGGGAGGCTTTCGAGTATTCGGGCTATGAAGTCAAGACCGTGCATTATCTTCGTCCCATCTTCTGGACCCTGGGGGAGGAGTGGGAGCATCACATTGAGGAGCTACAAAACCTGCCGCCGAGAATCTGCTACGCCAAGCACAAGATCGAGGGCGGAATCATTCCCTTGCAGACAGTAGAAATCGAGCCTCCCTGGGAAATCCTGGAGATGGCGGAGGACGAGTATCACGAATATTTGAGGAGTCTCCGATTTGGCGAGAAGTACTTGGTATCAAGGAAGGAGCTGGCTGCTCTACCAGAGCAGAGGTTGGCGAGGGAGAGCAAGCTAGAGAAGCCGGCGCGGGGAGAGGTGCCCGCACTCGCGATTGAAGAAAAGGCCGAGAGGCACTTGCCGCCCGAAGTGGACACAAAAGGTGAATCTCGCCATAGGAACCTCCAGAACCTGATCAAGCGGGTAGCTGAAGAAAAGGGTTATCAGGCAGTTACTGAAGAACCTACCCCGGACGGTTTGGGAAGGGTCGATGTAAGCCTTGAACGGGATGGAAAAAGGATTGCCTGTGAAGTCTGTATTACGTCTCCGGACGAGCAGGAGCTTTCGAACATAGAAAAGTGTCTGGTAGCTGGTTATGACACGGTGATCTCCTGTGCGCCTCAAAAGAGGACTCTGAGCAAAATAAGGGCAGCTATCTCTCGGAAACTAAAACCGTCTGAAAAGGCGAAAGTACTCTTTCTCCAGCTTGATGAGTTGTTCTCTCTTCTGGAAATGGAAGCAACTGCTGAAGCCAGGAGGGAAGGGAGAGCAGGAAAGGAACAGGCCGAAGCACCGATAGCTACTACCGAGGAACTCTGGCAAGAAAGGGTATGGCATGCGTTGAGGCATCTGGACGACCGCAGCGTGTTGAATCAAAGCCCTCTTGCGAGACTGGCGTACATACAAAGGCTCGCTGAGGGAAAATTTCGAGGTAGCATTCTGGTCAGGGGATTGGCGCTCAGAGAGGCCTTAATCGGATGCATAGATCGCATTATAACCGAGGCAAACACTGAACCGGGCCTGGAGACAACTTGTCACTTCCTCCGGCTCGTCAAAGAGGGAAAAACCTCACCGCAATAGGTGAGGCTCTTGGTCTATCAAGGGAGCAGGTGACAAGATACCACAAAAAGAAGGCTGTGGAGTTGGTTACCGAAGAGTTTTCAAAGCTGGTGAGGACTCGCAGAACACGATAGCAATCCAACTACCGCTAAGCATTGGTACGAAGAAGAGGCTTACTATTGGGAATGTATATACTATCACCCTTTTAGACACAGCATCGATGATCGGAGCCATCCTGCCAAACCCTGGTATTCGGACGTAGAATGCCACATCTGTGGCCTCTAGAGGAGAGGAAACGTATTCGTTGATGGCACATCACACTTGCATCACACCTCTTGCAATCCTTTAAGTGTTAGTGGCATAATAGTACACGGAGGAACCGGTAAAGACCTCCTGCCTGGCGAGGCGTCAGCTGCGGGTTTCGGCTGAAACTCGTATCTGAGGGGCGGGAAAAGCATCTGAATGTTTCCCAAGCAAGACGTCATGGGTTCGAATCCCATCACCCGCTCCACAAAGCTGGGCAGCGACTTGCCCGGCCCTCGGGCGTAATCCCCCGCTAACGCCATATGGGAGAGCTGCGATGAGTGTATTATCTGCTATCGGCAATACGCCGCTGGTAGAGCTGCGCAATCTGAATCAGAACCCCAAGGTAAGGATTTTGGGCAAACTTGAAGGATGCAATCCCGGTGGTTCGGTCAAAGATCGGCCTGCTTATTATATGGTGAAAAAGGCCGAGGAATCAGGACAACTCACGGCGGACAAGGTGATCCTTGAGCCAACATCGGGAAACATGGGGATTGCCCTGGCAATGATCGGGGCGGCAAAGGGGTATCGGGTGAAGCTCTTCATGCCGGAGTGCGTCACCACGGAGAGGCGGCATATCCTCGAAGTCTATGGGGCTGAAGTTGTGCTCACCCCCGCCCGGGAGGGCACCGACGGCGCTATCAGGAAAGCATATCAGACCTATGAGGAGGCACGAGATAGGTATTATATGCCCAATCAATTCGAAAATGAGAACAATGTTCTGGCTCACTACGAGACGACTGGCCCCGAGATCTTTTCCCAGACCCGGGGAGAGATCGATGTCTTCGTTGCCGGGATGGGGACGACGGGAACCCTGATGGGGGTAGGCAGATATCTGAGGGAATGGAAGCCAGGGGTCAGGATCATCGGGGTCGAACCCGTGGAAGGGCATGCAATACAAGGACTCAAAAACATGAATGAGTCCATTGTTCCCAAAATCTACCATCCGGAGGAGCTGGACGAGAAGATCGTCATAGAGGATGGCGAGGCGTTTGAGGTGACAAAGTTGCTGGTCACCACAGAGGGCATTTTTGCCGGCATGTCAAGCGGGGCGGCGGTGGCAGGGGCCTTGCGCGCGGCCAAGAATCTGCATTCGGGCACCATAGTTGTGCTCCTGGCCGATCGCGGAGACCGCTACCTGAGTACTGCATTGTTCCGGTCTATATGCGCCAAATGTCCCCCATGATCCTCGCTGGCTTGGAAAGTGGACGATGAAGACACGGCCCATAATGCTCGCCATTATAGCTTTGGTGGTGATGCTTGCGGGCTGTGCTCCTGCCGAGAAGACGGTGACTGTGACAGAGACGGCAGCCATCACCGTAATGGAGACGAAGACAACGACGGCGCCAGCGGCCACGGTGACCGAAACTGCCACCAAGACCATTACCAAGACGGCTACGGTGACCGTCACTGCCGCGGCGGGGCCGGAGCCGACGGGCATGCCCCTGCCTTCAACGCAGGGCAGCTACATCGCCTTCCACTCCGACCGAGATGGCAACTTTGAAATCTACATCATGCAGGCGGATGGCTCCGGGCAGACCAGGCTCACCAATAACCCCGCCAGGGACGAGTACCCCTCGTGGTCGCCCGACGGCAGCCGGATCGCCTTCCATTCCAACCGCGATGGCAACTGGGAAATCTATGTGATGGACGCTGACGGCTCCAACAGCGCTAATATCACCCATAGCCCGGCTCCTGACCTGTTCCCCTCGTGGTCGCCCGATGGCAACCAAATCGCCTTCCACTCATTTCGCGAGGGCAATTATGACATTTACGTCATGAATGCTGACGGTTCCAGCCAGACCCGGCTCACCAAAGACCTGGCTGCGGACGGGTCACCCTCGTGGTCGCCCGACGGCAGCCGGATCGCCTTCCATTCCAACCGCCATGGCAACTGGGAAATCTATGTGATGGGGGCTGATGGCTCCAACCTGACCCGGCTCACCAGAAACGAGGCCGATGATCTGTTCCCTTCGTGGTCGCCCGACGGTGGCCAGATCGCCTTTGCCTCCGACCGCGATGGCAATTTCGAGGTCTACCTGATGGATGCCGATGGCTCCAACCTGACCCGGCTCACCCATCATCCGGCTGGGGATGGGTCGCCATCGTGGTCGCCAGACGGCAGCGAGCTGGCTTTTGCCTCCGACCGCGATGGCAACATCGAAATCTATAGGATGGGGACGGATGGCTCCGGGCAGACCAGGCTCACCGACAACCCGGCTTGGGACGGCTTCCCCTCGTGGTCGCCTTTGGCTGCTCGCAGTTCACCGATTCCAGGCTCTCAATGATGACCTGGGCAGCGAGCCTGGCGGCTACCCCGGGGGGCAAGGCGCATTTCTCATAGCCCCCCGCCCTGACGAAGGCATCGAAGTTCTCCCGACTGGCCCTGGGGTCCATGTAACGGCCAAATATCACTTCCTCCTGTATCTTCGGACATAAGATAGAACCCATCGCCTCCTCGAAGCGGGGTATAAATGTTCGAGCGGCGGTCATAGTGCGCCCAGTTCCCTCGTAGTCCAATATATCGTCACTGCCGAAATAAAGCCCCAGCGCAATCAGGCCCCCGGTCACCGCCCCACAGATCCATCCAGTCATACCGAAGCCAGGAAATGGAGACAGGGCCTTGGCGATCTCCATATTGCCCAGGCCGAACTCCTCCATCAGGGCCAGCGCCGAGCCCTTGGCACAGCTATGGCTGAGGAACTCATATTCCTCAGCCCTCTTCTGAACCCGTTCCAGGATCTCCTGCTTGTGGGCGATGATCTCATCCCGATGGAGGGTCTTCCTGGGGATGCCCTCTTGAGCCAGTCTGCTATACCTGGCCTTAATGGCTGGCAGGTCCCAGACGCGTTGGGTCAGCTCCTGGACCCTGGCCTTCAACGCCGCATAATCTGGCGATGGTTTTCCCGCCATAACCTGGCTCCTTTCCCCTTTTCCCCACCGGCCACCAACCGGGCTCAGCACAGGCTTTCAAATATGGCGGCCAGGCCCTGTCCGCCGCCGCAGCACATGGTGACCAAGCCATATTTGGCGCCTCGGCGAGGCATCTCGTACATCAGCTTAATGGTCATTATACAGCCGGTGGCCCCCACGGGGTGTCCTAAAGCGATGCCGCTGCCAAAGACATTGGTCTTGTCCAGGTCCATGCCCAGTTCGCGGATGCAATAGATGACCTGGGCAGCGAAGGCCTCGTTTATTTCGATCAGGTCGATATCGTCCATGGTCATCCCCGCCATTTTCAGGGCCTTCCTCACCGCCGGGACTGGCCCTATTCCCATGATGGCGGGGTCAACCCCGGCCGCAGCGCTGGCCACCAGTCGGAGGCGAGGCTTGATGCCCAGCTCCTCGGCCTTCCGCCGGGACATTATGACCACGGCGGCGGCACCGTCGTTTATGGACGACGAATTGCCGGCGGTGACCGTTCCTCCCTCTTTGAAGGCGGGGCGCAGCTGGGCCAGCTTTTCCAGGGAGGTGTCCTCACGGGGGTGTTCATCGGTATCCACGACCTTGGGCTCGCCCTTGGGCTGGGGCACGGTGACGGGAACGATCTGCTCTTTAAAGTGACCCCCCTTTATAGCCGCCACCGCCCTCTGGTGGCTGAGCAGAGCCATTTTGTCCTGGTCCTCTCTGCTGACCCCAAACCTTTCAGCCACGTTCTCGGCAGTACCCCCCATGTGGAGCTTGGTGAAGGGGTCATGCAGGGCAGCTACCAGGCTATCTTCAAAGACGCCGTGCCCCAATCTATACCCCCAGCGTGCCCCCTTAACCCAGAACGGGCACTGGCTCATGTTCTCCGTCCCCCCGGCCACTACGATCTCGGCATCGCCCACCTCGATCTTGTGGGTGCCTATGATAATCGCCTCAACTCCGGAGGAGCACTGCCTGTTAACCTGGGTTGAGGGGACCTCATAGGGTAAGCCAGCGGCTAGGGTACAGGCTCGGGCTACATAGCTGTCATGGTTCCAGATCATGACGCACCCCATGTAGGCATCGTCTATCTGGGCGGGGTTTACCCCGGCTCGCTCCACAGCGGCCTTAATGGCCACCCCGCCCAGCTCACCGGCGGAGACATCCCTGAAGGCACCGCCGAAATTGCCCACCGGGGTTCTGGCGCCACTGACGATCACCGCCTCTTGCAGAGTCTTCATGAGTCCTCCTTTTTGCCTCGATTTAATCACTGCTCCTCCCCGCCGTCAAGCCCGGTCATTCGATGAGCGATTTCAGTCGGGGCGGAACTTTCTGCCTATCATTGGCATAGGCCGGCACTATTGGCGATTGGCCATGGCGCCCCATCACAGCCTGCCCCTCTGGGCTGAGCACAAACTCGACGAAGGCCAGGCCTAGGTCGGCCCGGGGCGCATTCTTGGGGATGGTGAGGGCATAGACGATGGGCTCCCCCACCTGTGTCTGGGCGGTGCCCGGCTCAATGCCTGAGATCTCTATCCGGGCGGCGGCGTAGAACTCCCTGTAACCAGGGTCAGACAGGTCAATTTGTGGAGGTAGCTCCAGGAACCGGAGGCCGTGTTGCTGGGCCAGCGAACGGTAGACGAAAGCATAGTCCAGCGCTCCCGCCTGGAGCAAGGCGATGAGGTCGGTCTCCTTGGGCCTCATGTTTCGGCTGGGGCAACCGGCCACCAGTTTGTGGTACAGCCCAGGCACCTGGTAATGCCTTTCGGCCAATTGCCATACCAGCAGGGTGCGGTAGCCACAGGGGTCAGCATCGGGGTCGGAATGCCCGTACTCAACCCCGTCCCTGGTCAGGATTTCATACCAGTTGCTCCGGTCTATTTGGTCCTGGTATAAGGAGTGGTCGGTGTAGGCGATGACCATTTGATTGGTGGCGAAACATATATACCAATCGGCGAACTCGGGAAACATCAATTGTTCGATGGCCCGATAGTCGGCTGAAGCTATGACATCAGCCAGCTTGCCCAGCTCGGTCACCTTGCGGATGGCGGTGCGGCTCCCCGCTATCTCCCTCTGGACCTCGACCTGGGGATAGGCCCTGTGGAAGGCGGCGATCATGTGCTCGAAGGGCACTGCCAGGCTCCCCGCATGAAATATGGTGAGGGTGCCCTCCAGAGTGGCCTGGTCAGAAGCCGGGGTCGATTCACAACTCGGCATCCGGGTCAGGATGACCGCCGCTAGCAGAAGCAGGGTGCTCGGTTTGGGTATTCTCATTGACGGGCTCCCCCTGTTTCGATTCCCATCTCGCCAGCCTCGGACGTTTGTCCTACCTGGCACGGCATCGGCCCTCAGAATACATGAACCGCGGATGCCTTGAAGGTTATGAAAACCCTTGTCCCCTCCCTCAACCCCATATCTTCAAAGGAGTGGCGGGTGACCAGACAAATGAAGTCCGGGGGGACTGTCACCGTGAGGTAGACCACTGAGCCCCTGTCGGCTATATGGGTTACGGTGCCCTGAAACGAGTTAAGGGCGCTGGAATGAAAGGGTTCTGTGGACACAAGGATGTCTTCGGGGCGGATGGAGGCGTGCAGTCGGCCACGAAGGTCGGTGACCACCGCTATCTTGGTGCTGCCTATGGAGAAGAAGGCGTGTCCTTTCTCCCCTGGCTCCACATCTCCGGCGAAGATGTTTCGAGTTAGGGCAAATCGCGCCACGTATTCTGAGTTAGGGCGACGAAATATCTCCTCAGGCGTGCCCACCTGCGTCAGGCGACCCTCCCCGATAACCGCCATGCGGTCGCCCAGCGCCACCGCCTCCTCAAAGTCGTGGGTCACATGGAGCGTGGTCAGCCCGAGGCGGCTGTGAAGCTGCTTAAGCTCCCTCTGGGTGGCCTCGCGGGTCTGGGGATCGAGCGCGCTGAGGGGCTCGTCGAGGAGGAGAACCTTGGGCTCTGTAGCCAGGGCACGGGCCAGGGCTACCTTCTGGCTCTCTCCCCCGCTCAAGGTATCAGGCCTTCGCCCCAGCAGGTGAGAAATGCCCAGGAGTGCCGAAAGCCAAGCGATTCTGGCCTCGGCCTCTGGCTTCGACTTCCACCCCTGCCTCAACCCGAAAGCGATGTTATCCCTCACGGAGAGGTGGGGGAAGAGCACGAAGTCCTGGTAGGCGAAGCCGATGCGTCTCCTCTCCGGCTCGACCAGGGTGATGTCCCTCCCTTCCATCCATATCTGGCCGCTCTTGATGGGATGCAGTCCGGCGATGGCCTCCAGAAGCACGGTCTTGCCCGCCCCCGTGGGGCCCAAGATGACGAAGTATTCCCCCCTCTGGATATCCAGGGTGATATCCCGGAGCAGGGGGCCACCCAGGTCAACGCTGAGGTTCTTGATCTGTATCATCATTTTCTCTCCCAGCGGTAGGCCAGGGTCCTGAACACAATGAACATGAGGACGCAGAGCAAGATGAGCAGTACGGCTACTGGCCGGGCATGGTCAAGGCCATAGCTCTCAAAGCGTTCATAGACCAGGATGGGCGCTATCATCGGGTGATAGGCGAGGACGAGCACGGCGCCGAACTCGCTGATGCCCCTGGCCCACATCATCACACTCCCCGATAGGATGCTCCCCAGGGCCAGGGGCAGAGACACCTGGAAGAAGGCCCTTAGCGGGGAGGCCCCCAGGGTGCGGGCTACCTTCTCCAGTCGCACATCCACCCTCTTGAACCCCTCCTTTGCGGAATTGATCAAGAAGGGGACGCTGACGAAGAGCATGGCGATGACGATCCCGGCCACCTCGCCCACGAAATCGATGCCGATGGCATGAAACACCTTGCCCAGGAAAAAGCGCTGCCCGAATACGAAGAGCAAGGCTATGCCCGCCGCCGTATGCGGCACCACTATGGGCACGTCGATGAGGGCCTCAACCAATCGCTTTCCGGGGAAGCTATGTCTGGCCAATAGGTAGGCCAGGGGGATTCCCAGAATCAGGCCGACCCCAGTGGCCAGGAGGGCGGCGTAAATGGTGAGCCAGATGGCGCTGCTGACCTCCCTCTGACGGAGGGCATCGAACAGGCCCATAGGGCTGGAGAGGGCTACCATCTTAAATAGGGGAAAGAATAAAAAGAAAAGGACAGCCCCTCCCAGGATGAGGAAAACGCCTTCCATGGGGTGTGTTTTGAGCTGTCTGACCATCAGGGCACACCTATTCATGGAGCACCTCCGGGGGACAAATGCCAGCCATTAAAAAGGCCTCCGAAAGGAGGCCGGGGGTCGAAATGGGCGCCCTATTGGGATTGCAGGAAGCAATGGTCTCCTTTCCAAACACGGGAGGCACCGCCGTTTCCAGCGATACCCTATCGGCCCACGGCCCTGAGCAGGATGAAGCGCATACTTTTAGGCCTGAAGGCTCGGAGAACCGGACCCTATATCAAGTTGTTAACCTGGTGCATTATAATGGGTTGGTTTCCGTTTGTAAAGTCAGCCCAAATATCAAGGAGGCACCATGGAAGGACAGCAATGGTACTTCGAGGACTTTCGATTGGGACAGCAGTTCTCCATCCCCGCCAAGACGCTCACCGAAAGCCATTTCCTGCTCTTTGCCGCCCTTAGCGGCGACCAGTACCCCCTCCACTACGACGAGGAATACTGCAAGAAAACACGGTTTGGCAAGAGGGTGGCCCACGGCTTCCTTATCAATATGCTTACGGCTTTAGGGGCCTCAAATATATCCCAGGCTGTGGAGGAGGCTATGATCGCCTTCTTGAGCCAGTCATCCCGGTTCCTCAAGCCCGCTTTCATCGGCGATACCCTCCGCCCTCGGCTGGAGGTGGTGGGACTGGTCCCAAAGGGGGACAAGGGGGTGGTGGAGATCCGCTCCACAGTGACCAATCAGAGGGGCGAGCTCGTTCTGGAGGGCAGCCACACCTATTTACTGAAAAGCCGAGGCTGATAAGCCGGAACCATCCTCGCCGCTTGCCTGGCCCCCAAAGTATCCCGCCAGTGGCTATCCCCTTGACATCCCTTGGGCTAGGTGATAGCCTGGGCCTGACTTTTTGCGGATAGACCAGCAATCGGGAGAACCGACCGGATTAAGAAAGGATACAGGTATGAATAGGGAGCAAGCCTTTGCCTTACTCCGGGAGTACACCAAGAACGAGAGCCTGATCAAACATGCCCTGGCGGTGGAGGCGGCCATGCGGGCCTACGCCCGGAAATATGGGGAGGATGAGGAGAAGTGGGGGATTACCGGCCTGCTGCACGATTTCGATTATGAGGTGCATCCCACCCTGGACAAGCACCCGGCGGAGGGGGCCAAAATCCTGAGAGAGCGGGGCTACCCCGAGGACGTGATTCGGGCCATCCTAGCCCACGGCGAGGCCCTGGGCATGGAGAGGAACACCCTGATGGAGAAGAGCCTGTTCGCCGTGGACGAGCTCACCGGCCTCATCACCGCCGCCGCCTTGGTGCGCCCCGGCAGGAGCATCATGGGTATGGAGGCCAACTCGGTGAGGAAGAAGATGAAGGACAAGGCCTTCGCCCGCTCCGTGAGGCGGGAGGATATCCTCAAGGGGGCGGAGGAGCTGGGGGTGGACCTGAACGAACATATAGCCTTTGTCATCCAGGCCATGCAGAGCATAGCCTCCGAGCTGGGGCTGGCGGGAACCGCCACTGCCTGAGCCACCCTATTGGGGCGGGAAGATCTTCGATGGGTTGAGGATGTTATTGGGGTCGAAGACCCGCTTGATCTGCCTCATCAGCTCTATGGTCTTCGGCTCCTCGGCCAGGGGCAGGAAGTCGCGCTTGAAGACGCCGATGCCGTGCTCGGCGGAGGGGGAGCCCCCTAACTCTATGGCGGCAGTGGCGATGTCCCTGGCCAGTTGAGGCAGCAGCTCCACCTGTTTTGGGTCGCCGGAGTCGAACAGGATCAGGGGGTGCACGTTGCCATCGCCGATGTGGCCGGTGATGGCGATGACGAAGCCGTATTTCTTGCCCAGCTCCCTGGTGGTGCGCACCATCTCCACCACGGCGCTGCGGGGCACCGAGGCATCCTCCACCAGCATGGTGGGCGCGGCCCGGCCCACCGCCCCGGCCACCACACTGCGCGCCGTCCACAGCTTTTCAGCCTCCTCCGGATTGGTGGCCTCCTCCACCCTGAAGGCCCCGATTCGGCGACAGATTTGGGCCGCCTCTGCTACTTCCTGGGCCACGGCTTGGGGGTCGCCGTCCAGGCCCACGAAGATGACCGCTTCAGCCTCCTCCACGGGGAGGCCAATGTGCAGGTAGGCCTCTATGCACTCCATGCACACCTTGTCCAGTATCTCGATGGTGAAGGGGGTTATACCTGAGGATAATACCTCGGTAACCACCCGGGCGGCGTCATCCAGCCGGGTGAAGGCGGCCATGACCGCGCCCCGGGATTTGGGCTTGGGGATGAGGCGCAGGGTGGCCTTGGTGACTATGCCCAGGGTGCCCTCGGAACCGACCATGAGCTGGGTCAGGTTATAGCCAGTGACCATCTTGAGCACCTTGCCCCCGGTATGGATGACCTCCCCGCTGGGGAGCACCACCTCCAGGCCGAGCACGTAGTCCCTGGTGACGCCGTATTTGAGGCCGCGCATGCCTCCGGCGTTGGAGCCGATATTGCCCCCGATGGTGCTCTGTTTGAAGCTGGCGGGGTCGGGGGGATAGAAGAGGCCTACCCTTTCCACCGCCTCCTGGAGGTGGGCGGTCACCACCCCGGGCTCCACCGTGGCCGTCATGTTGACCTGGTCTATCTCCAGGATCTTGTTCATCCGGGTCAGGTCCAGCACTATGCCCCCCTCCTCGGGGATGGCGCCGGCGGCAATACTGGTGCCCGCCCCCCGGGGCACCACCGGGACACGCTGGTGGTTGGCCAGCTTCATAACCTCCGAGACCACTTGGACGCTCTCAGCGCAGACAATGGCCACCGCTTTCCCCTCCAGCCAGGTGGCATCCGTGCTATAGGCAGCCATATCCTCTGGGGTGGAGAGCACATTTCTCTTGCCGGCGATCTTTTCCAGTTGGGCGACGATTTCAGACTTTGGCATGGCTCTTCTCCTGGGAGGGGATCAGCCCCAGGGCCTGGGCCAGGAGCTGGACGGGATGGACCACCCTGGCCTCGGGGCCGAAGCGTTTCACCCCCAGCCCAAGCTGCATGAGGCAGGCAGGGCAGGAGGTGGCGATGAGGTTGGCGCCGGTGGCCCGGATGTTATTCATCTTCCTGCGCAGGATGGCCAGGGAGAGGTCGGGGTGGGTTAAAAGGTAGCTGCCGGCGTTGCCACAGCACCAGTCGGATTCGGCCATCTCCACCCAGTGCAGCCCGGTTACGGACTTGAGGAGCTGCCTGGGGGCGGCCTTCAGGTTCTGCCCCCTGACCAGGTGGCAGGGGTCGTGATAGGTGACTACCCCCGCCAGGGGCGTCGCAAAGGGCAGCTCCAAGGGGGCCAGGAATTCATTGATGTCCTTCACCTTGGAGCTGAAGCTGGCGGCTGGCTCAGCCCAGAGGGGGTCGTCCTCAAATATCTGGGCATACTGCTTCAGGGAATGGCCGCAGCTAGCGCAGTCGGCGATAATGGCCTCGCCTCCGGCCTGCTCAAAGAGGCCTATGTTGTGCTTTGCCAGCCCCTCGGCTATCTCCGTCTCGCCATAGGTTCGGGCGGGCATGCCGCAGCAGCCCATCCCCGGCGGAATCATCACCTCATAGCCCAGATGGTTGAGCACCTTTACCGTGGCCAGGCCCACATCGATCAGCACGAAGTTGTTGACACAGCCGATGAAGTAGCTTACCCGGCCCTTCACCTGGCCCGGGGGCGGCAACACCCGGGGCAGGAGGTCGCTGAGGGCCCTGGCTGGCATGGGGGGCAGCAGGGATTCCGCCTCCCGCAGGCTCTTGGGCAGCAGCCTGAGTAACCCCAGGCTTCGGGCCAGGTCGCGGACGCCCAGGGTGTGATAAAGCCTGAGCAGAAAGGAGGCCCAATGCAGCCTCTTGGAGTCCAGGTTCAGGTTATCCAGGAGGTGGCGACGGCTGGCAGCAGGGATCCCCCCTCTCTTCAGGAATTCCCGTGCCTCCAGGATAAGCTCGGCGGCGGGGGTGCCGGAGGGGCAGATGGTGGTGCAGGCCCCGCAGCCCAGACAACGGTAGACCTGCTCGATGAGGTTAGAGCTGGGAGGCAGTTTGCCCTCAGACCAGGCCCGGAGGATATTGAGCCGGCCCCGGGGGGAGGAGGTCTGGGTGAACTCCTCCCGGTAGGTGGGGCAAAACATGAGGCATAATCCACAGCGAAAGCAATTTTGGCAGGCCCTGTAGTTCCACCTCTTATCGCCTTTGGCCCCACTGGCTTTACCCCTCGGCATGGCACATCCCCACTAATATAAATAGAGGGTCAACCTATGTCAAGGCGACGGACAAGCTGGGCCATTGACAAAAAACTCACAATAGCTTACACTGGCGTTCTTGAAATAACTTATAGCCTTGCCATCCTTCGGGCAGACCTCCCCCAATAAACTCAGGCTAAGCTAATGAGGGAAGAGAGACGTACATCGGAGCCCCAAAAGGCTAGCCAACGATACGGGTACCGAAGGCTGATCAGCGTTGCTTTTCAGTTTGCCCTATTATTTGGCATCTGGCTCATCTTTTCCGGGCGTTTCGGGCTCAAGTATCTGGTCATGGGGCTCATCTGTGTGAGCCTGGTGACCTTTTTGACCAACGACCTCCTGTATTACCGCGCCCGCCCTGGTGGGAAGGCGGAATCGGGCGTCCTGGTGGAGTTCATGAGCTGGTGGCGTCTTCTCCTCTATGTTCCCTGGCTCTTCCTGGCCATTGTCAAGGCCAACCTGCAGGTCGCCTATCTGGTTCTTCACCCCCGAATGCCCATCGACCCCGTCTTTCTGCAATTTCGAACCGGGTTGCGCAAGCGGCTTTCCCAGGTGACCCTGGCCAATTCCATCACCCTGACCCCGGGCACGGTGTCGGTAAACCTGGAGGAGGGGAGATACACCGTCCACGCCCTGGTACCAAGGAGTGGACAGGACCTCGTCGAGGGCCGCATGCAGAATAAGGTGGCAGAGATCTTCCTGGATGAGCAGGCGGAGCCGCCCCAGGTCCGGTTTGCCCACTCCCTCGAGGAGCTGGAGCCGTGACCTCTCTGATTTTCGGCATAGCCATTTTTGTGGCCCTGCTCATTATCATGTCCTTATATCGGATGGTGGCGGGGCCGACCCTTTTCGACCGGTTATTGGGGGCCGGCCTGGTGGGCACCAAGGGCCTGATCCTGCTCATCCTGATCGGGTTCATCTATGAGCGAATAAATATGTTCATCGATCTGGCCATCACCTATGCCCTGCTCAACTTTGTGGGCGCCATAGTGCTGGGCAAATACTTCGAGCGGCGGAGGGAGATGCCCCGGTGACGATATTGGCGGCTATATTCATCCTGAGCGGGGTCTTCTTCATGACGGTGAGCTGCCTGGGACTCATCCGCCTGCCGGACTTCTACAGCCGCACTCACGCCGTGGGCAAATCGGAGACCCTAGGGGCGATCTTGCTGCTTATAGGGTTAGCGCTCCACAACGGGTTCGTCCTGGGTAGCCTGAAGCTGCTCATCATCCTGGTGTTCGTGGCCATAGCCAATCCCACGGCCACTCACGCTATCTGCCGGGCTGCCCTCCGCTCCGGCCTGCAACTATGGACGCGGAGCAAACCGGGTAGTTGATGGCTTGGCCATAACCTGGCAGTGTTTCAAAATCGAATAAAGCCTGGGGGACCACGCCATGATCTGGCAAATCGATTTCTATCTGTTGGTCATCCTCATCATAACCGCGGTGGTGGCCCTGGAGATTCGTGATCTCCTGGCCTCGGTGGCCCTGCTCACCGGGTATAGCTTCTTCATGGCCCTGTTGTTCGCCCAGATGGGGTCGGTGGATGTGGCCTTTACCGAGGCAGCCCTTGGCGCCGGGGTGACCGGGGTGTTCTTGGTGTGCGCCCTGTTTTTCCTGGAGCGGAGGTCGGCAGATTGAAGTGGCTTTCCCTGTTCATCCTGGGCCTGGTCATGGCCCTGCTGATATATGCCGAGACCGACCTGCCTGACCGTGGCGACCCCGAAGCACCGGCCAATCAGCATGTCTCCCCCCTGTATCTGGAGCGCACCGTGGAGGATACCCATACGCCCAATGCCGTGACCTCAGTGCTGGCCGACTATCGGGGCTACGACACGCTGGGCGAGACGGTGGTCATCTTCACTGCCGGCATCGCCTGCGTCCTGATCCTGATGAGACGAAGGTCCGATGATAACCAGATACGAAAGCCCAATAGTTGAAGTCGTCTGCCGGGTGATAGTCCCCTTTGTGCAGGTTTTTGCCCTGTATGTGATCACCCATGGACACTATGGTCCCGGGGGTGGATTTCAGGGAGGGGTGATCCTGGCGGCCAGCTTCTTGCTGTTACGGCTATGCCTGGGCGGGGAGCTGGCCCACCAAAAGCTGCCGCCGAGGCTGGCCATTGCCCTGGGGGCCTTTGGCGTCCTGCTCTATGGCCTGACTGGCCTGGTGCCCATGATGGCTGGCGGACAATACCTGGACTACGGGCATCTGCCCATCCCCGGGGTCTCCGGGGCAGAGCTGCGCTATGTGGGCATCCTCATCGTCGAGATCGGGATCGCCTTCGGGGTCTTGGGGATCATGGTCGGCATATTCGATAACCTGGTGGAGAGGCAATCGTGATATTAGAGGCGTTCACCGACCGCTATGTTTACTTTATGACCGTGGCCCTATTGATTATCGGCCTCTACGGCATGTTGGGCAAGCGCAACCTGTTAAAGAAGCTCATCGGCATGATCGTCTTCCAGACGGCTGTGTTCCTGTTCTTTATCGAGGGCGCCACCAAATTCTTTATCGAAAATGGCACCAAGTTGCGGGGCAGCGTGCCCGTGATCGACCCACAGCTGGGCACAGATCCGGCCCTTTATGTGAATCCTTTGCCCCATGTGCTGATCCTGACCGCCATTGTGGTCAGTGTGGCCACCACTGGGGTAGCCCTGGCCCTGCTATTGACTATCCATCGCGGTTATCAAAGCTTAGATGAGAAGGTGATTCTGGAACGCATGAGACAATAGTTGTGACCTATCTGCCCATACTGATCCCCGTCCCGCTATTATTATTTGCTTTTATTGGCACGTTGGCTGGCCTGTGGCGGCGGAGCCTGGCCTACGGGGCAGCGCTGCTGGGGACAGCCATTTCCCTAGGGGTGGCCACGGCCGGGCTGGTTGTCGTCCTATCCGAGGGCAACCTCCATCACTTCTTGGGCGGCTGGGACCCCCCCTGGGGGATCGAGTACGTGCTCGACCCCCTCTCGGCGTTTATGGCCATGCTCGTCACCTTTATCGGGCTGGTGGTCCTCATCTACTCCCGCCAGTCCCTCCTTCACGAGCTCCCCGAGAGGGTGGTTCCCCTGTACGTGTTGAAGCTGCTGCTGCTGGCGGGCCTGACCGGCATTGCGGTCACCGGCGACCTGTTCAACCTCTACGTCTTTCTGGAGATAGCCTCGCTGGCCGCCTATGCCTTGATGGCCGTAGGGGGTAGGCAGTCGGCCATGGCTGCCTTTCGCTACGTGGTGCTGGGCACCATCGGCGGCACCTTCTATCTATTAGGGGTTGGCTTTATCTATTTTTCCACGGGTACCCTGAACATGGCCGATGCCGCCCAGCGCCTGCCCGCTCTTTACGAGTCCCGGGCCATAATGGCGGCGGTGGCCTTCATCGTCCTCGGCCTGGGCTTGAAGATGGCCCTGTTCCCTCTGCATGTGTGGCTGCCGGATGCCTATACCTATGCCCCCTCCGCGGTGGCCGGGCTCATCGCCCCCATCATGACCAAGGTGTTCGCCTATGCCCTGGTGCGCATGTTCCTGACCGTCTTCCAGCCGGACTATTTCCGAGTCACCCTGCCGGTCACTGACATCATCGGCTGGCTATCTGCCGCAGGGATAGTCATAGCCTCCATCCTGGCCATCGCTCAGAGGGACCTGAGGCGGATGCTGGCCTACAGCAGTGTCGCCCAGGTGGCCTATATAGGCTTGGGGATTGGCCTGGCCAACCCCCTGGGGATGATCGGGGCCCTGCTCCACATCCTGAACCATGCCTTTATGAAGGCCTGCCTGTTCCTCATCGCCGGCGGCATTCGCTTCCGGACCGGCCTGGTGGACATCCCCCTGTTTGCCGGCTTCGGGCGTCTTATGCCCTGGACCATGGCTGCCTTTACCATGGCTGCCCTGTCTATGGTGGGCATCCCGCCGGCTTGCGGCTTCTTCAGCAAATGGTACCTGGTCCTGGCCGGCCTCGACGCCGGCAACTGGGTGTTTGTGGCTGTTATCCTCATCAGCAGCCTGCTCAATGCGGTCTACTTCTTCCGGGTGCTGGAGCAGGTTTACATACGGCCATTGCGGGAGGGTGTGGCTGAGGAACAGGTGCGAGAGCCCCCGGCGGAGATGCTGGCGCCTATCCTGGTGCTCGCCGCCGGCATCATCATCCTGGGCATCATCAATGTGGTCATCGTGACCCAGGTTCTGTACCCGGTGACGGAGCCTCTCCGTTAACTGGGCGAAAGGATGGGCCTTTAGGGCTTATGGATACCTATTCTATAGTGCCGCTGCTGACGGTGCTGGTCTCCCTGGCGGCCACGGTTCTCATTGTGTTCGCCGGCCAGCGGCCCAACGTGCGGGAGCTGTGGACCATCTTGGCCTCGGTGGCCAAGTTCGCCCTGGTGCTGTCCATGGTGCCCATGGTGCTGGATGGCAGATACCCGGCGGTGACCCTCCTCGCCATCTCGCCCGGCATCTCCATAGCCCTGCGGGCCGACCCTATGGGCATGATCTTCGCCCTTTCGGCCTCGGTGCTCTGGATTTTTACCTCCTTCTTTTCCATAGGCTATATGCGGGGCTTGGAGGAGCATAAGCAGACCCGCTACTTCGCCTGCTTCGCCATCTGCCTGTCGGCGACCATGGGCATCGCCTTTGCGGCAAACCTGCTCACCTTCATCATATTCTATGAGATATTGACTATAGCCACCTACCCCCTGGTCATCCATAAGGAAACGCCGGAGGCCATATCCGCCGGACGCAAGTATCTGGCCTACCTGCTCAGCGGGGGGCTGGCCCTCGTCTTGGCCATAGCCCTGACCCTGGGCATAGCTGACTCCGTGGACTTCGTTCCCGGCGGCTTCTTGGCCGGCCAAGAAGCCGCCGGGAACGGGAGGCTGTTGCTGTTGTTCTTCCTGTTCATGATAGGTGTGGGGGTGAAGTCGGCGGTGATCCCCCTCCATAGCTGGCTGCCCACAGCCATGATCGCCCCCACCCCGGTTAGCGGCCTGCTCCATGCTGTGGCCGTGGTAAAGGCCGGTGTCTTTGGCTTTGTCCGGGCCATCGGCTTCGTCTTCGGCCCCCAGTTATTGCACGACATCGGGGCCTCTTATATATTGGCCGGGTTTGCCAGCGCCACCATCCTGCTCGCCTCCCTCTTGGCCATGTGGCAGGATAATCTGAAGCTGCGCCTAGCCTACTCCACCGTGGCCCATCTATCCTACATCGTCCTGGGGGCGGCGCTCCTGGCGCCCAGCGCCTGGACCGGGGGGCTCCTCCACATCGTCAACCATGCCGCCATGAAGATAACCCTCTTCTTCTGCGCGGGGGCTATCTATGTCAGGACCCACTGCGAGAACGTGAGTCAGCTGGATGGGATTGGCCGGCAGATGCCCTTCACCATGGCCGCCTTTGCCCTGGCCTCCATGGGGCTGGCCGGGATGCCGCCAGTGGGTGGCTTTATCAGCAAGTGGTTCCTGCTCCAGGGGACGCTGGCCCCAGGGGGCCATCATGCCTTCCTCATCGTGCTGCTCCTGAGCGGCCTCCTCAATGCTGGCTACCTCTTTCCCATAGTCGTCCGGGCCTTTTTCCGCCATTCCGACAATTTCCCCAGGTTCGGCGAGGCCTCACCCCTGCTGGTGGTGCCCCTGGTGCTGACCGCCGGGCTCTCCATCTCGCTATGCCTCTGGCCCGACGGCATTTTCCATTTCTATGGGCTGGCCTCCAGGGTGGCCGTGGCTGTCCTGGGAGGGGGTGGCTGATGAGGCTCCTGCGCCTGATGAGCCTGGCGGTGGCCCTGGCCCTGGCTCTGGGGCTCCAGTTCCTGCTGCCCCTGGAGGAGGCGCATGACGATTTCTGGTGGAACCACATCGATGGCTTCTTCGCCCTGTTCGGGCTCATCATCTGCCTGGCTATGATGGGGTTTGCCAAATTGATAGGGCATTACTGGCTCCAGCGGGAGGAGGACTACTATGATTAGTCTCCCGCCGGCGGCCATCCTGATCCTGGGGGCGGGGCTACTGCCCTTCTTGCCCCGCCGCACCCGTTCGGCGGCCCTTCTGGTGTTCCCGGCGCTGGCCTTCGGCTGGCTGTTATATCTGGAACCGGGGGCGAGCCTGACCATCCCCTTCCTGGATTACGAGCTGGTGCTGACCCAGGTGGACCGGCTGAGCCTCGTCTTCGGCTACGTGTTCACCATCATGGCCTTTTTGGGCGGCGTCTATGGCTTCCATGTGAAGGACACGGCGGAGCAGGCGGCCGCCCTCCTCTACGCCGGCAGCTCCCTGGGCGTGGTCTTCGCCGGCGACATGTTTAGCCTGCTCTTCTTCTGGGAGATAATGGCCGCCTCCTCCGTCTACCTCATCTGGGCGCGACGGACACCAGCCTCCGGCCGGGCAGGGATGCGCTATATCGTAGTGCACCTCTTCGGGGGCAGCCTGCTGGTGGCGGGGATCGTGTGGCGGCTGGTGGAAACGGGCTCCATAGCCTTCGAGTTCTTGGAGGGCGGGGCGGCTGCCTATTTGATCATGGTGGGGTTTGCCCTCAATGCCGCCGTCCCCCCGCTCCACGCCTGGCTGACCGATTCCTACCCCGAGGGGACGGTCACCGGCTCCGTCTATTTGAGCGCCTTCACCACCAAGACCGCGGTCTATGTGCTGGCCCGGGGGTTTGCCGGCTGGGAGATACTCATGTGGGCGGGTGCGGTCATGGCCGTTTACGGGGTGGTCTTCGCCTTCCTGGAGAACGACATCCGGCGCATCCTGGCCTATCATATTGTCAGTCAGGTGGGCTATATGGTATCCGGGGTGGGGTTGGGGGTCATGGTCGGGGTCAATGGCGCCACCGCCCATGCCTTCGCCCATATCCTTTATAAGGGGCTGTTGTTTATGGGGGCGGGCACGGTGCTCTATGCCACGGGCCGGAGCAAGCTGACGGAGCTGGGTGGGCTGGCGCGGGCCATGCCCCTGGCCTTGCTATTCTATATGATAGGTGCCTTCTCCATCTCCGGGGTTCCCCTGTTCAGCGGCTTTGTCAGCAAGGGGATGGTGGTCCATGCCGCCGCCCTGGGCCACCAAGGAATAGTGTTCCTGCTCATGAATGTGGCCTCTGTGGGCACGTTCCTCAGCGTGGGGCTGAAGCTCCCCTACTTTACCTGGTTTGGGCCAGACCGCTCCCTGAAGCCGGCCCCCGTGCCCTGGGGCATGTATCTGGGCATGGCGCTGACCTCGGGGATATGTATAGCCATCGGGGTCTACCCAGCGCTCCTCTATAATGCCCTGCCCTACCTCCCGGTGGACTATCACCCCTACACCGTCCGCCACCTCCTGGAATCGATCCAGCTCCTGACCTGTACCGGGCTGGGCTTCTGGCTGGTGCTCAAGAAGCTGGGTGCTGAGGCCACCATCACCCTGGACATCGACTGGTTTTACCGAAGGCCGGCCCGCCTGGCCAATTCCATATTCGTCATCTGGCTGAGCCGCCTGTTCGGGGGTGTGGAAGGCCTGGCCTACCGCCTGGTTGGGGCCAGCGTCCGGCTGGGCGCCAATCCCATAGGCTACCTGTTTGAGGTGACCAGGTTTGCCCGATACCCCTTCGCCAGGAAGATAAGCCCCCAACCCCCCAGCTTCGACCCGGACTGGTATCGCTTCCCGGTGGGGGTTATGGTCATCATCGTTTTGTCCTGCTTTGCCGTTATCATCGCCTGGAACCTTTTCGCCTAGTGGCTCCGCAATGCGGTATAATAGCTTCGTCGGATCTTTTGGGAGGCGCTCATGGCCAGGAAGCTAACCCCCGAGCAGGTGAGAAGGGTGTGCCCCCCGGAGAGTCTGGGCTTTGAGACCACGGAGGGCCTGGAGACAGTATCCACCATCATCGGGCAGAGCCGGGCGCTTCAGGCCCTTCAGTTTGGTTTGGGAATAGCTGAGGCCGGCTTCAATATCTATGCTGCCGGGCTGCCCGGCACCGGCAAGATGACGGCCATTACCGCCTTCTTGCACGGCTTGGCCCAGGACAAGGAAACGCCGCCCGACTGGTGCTATGTACATAACTTTCAGGATCCCTACAGGCCCAAAGCCCTTAAGCTGAAGGCGGGCCTGGGGATCCAGCTGCAAAGGGACATGAGGAAATTCATTGAGGATGCCCAGAGGGATATCCGTAAGGCCTTCGAAAGCGAGGACTACATCAAACGACGGGATGCCACGAGCCGGGTCTTCAATGAGAGGAAAGAGGAGCTATTCAAACAGCTCAATCAACTGGCCCATGATAAGGGTTTTGCCATGCAGGTCTCCACCATGGGGATACTGCTGATCCCCATGGTGGAGGGGAGGCCCCTTACGGAGCAGGAGATGCTGGCCCTGAGCCCGGAGGTGAAGGAGTCCATAGCCAAACGCCGGGAGGACATCCAGGACCAGATGAAGGACGCCTTGGCCCAGATGAGGAGCTGGGATAGGGAGATGAGGGAACAGATCGAGAAAATGGATCGAGAGGTGGTCCAGTTCGCCCTGGGCATGCTCATCGAGGAGCTAATGGCTAAGTACGGGGAAAACCCCCGGCATCGCCGAATACCTGAACGCGGTGCAGGAGGACATCATCGAAAACAGGGACCTCTTCCGCTCCCCGCCGGAGGCCCAGGCGACCAACCCCTTCGCCCTCCAGGCCATAGCCCAGGCCTTCAGAAAATACGAGGTGAACGTCCTGGTGGATAACTCGACTTGACGGGCGCCCCGGTGGTCATAGAGATGAACCCCACCTTTAATAACCTGATGGGCCGGCTGGAGAAAGAGGCGCACTTCGGCGCCCTCACCAGCGACTTCACCATGATCCGGCCGGGGTCCATCCATAAGGCCAACGGCGGCTATCTGGTGATCAGGATAGAGGACATCCTGCGCAACCTCATGTCCTGGGAAGGCCTGAAACGGTGCCTCAGGGAGCAGAAGATCATCATCGAAGAACTGGCCGAGCGATTCGGCTTTGTGACCGTCAAGAGCATTCTGCCCGAGCCCATCCCCCTGAATATAAAGGTCATCCTCATCGGCGAGAACCTATACTACCATTTGCTGTACAAGTTCGACCCCGAATTCCCCGAGTTGTTCAAGGTCAAGGCCGATTTTGACAGCCGGATGGACCTGAATGCCGAGAACCTGAGGCAATATAGTGCCACCCTTTGCGCCGTTTGTGGGAAGGAAAATCTCCGCCATCTGGATAGGATGGCCGTGGCCAAGATCGTCGAGCACAGTTGCAGGCTGGCCGAGGATCAGCAGAAGCTATCCACCAGGTTCGCCGAAATAGCGGACATCATCAGGGAGGCCAATTACTGGGCTGGGATGGATGGCAAGGGGCTGATAACGGGTGAGCATATCTCCAAGGCCATTGAGCAGAAGGTATATCGCTCCAATCTGATTCAGGAGCGGCTCAGGGAGATGATAGAGCGTGGCACCCTGAAGATAGACACCGAGGGGGAGGTGGTGGGGCAGGTAAACGGCCTATCGGTGGTCGACCTGGGCGACCTCAGTTTTGGCAGGCCCAGCCGCATAACGGCCAGCATCGCCGCCGGCCGCGAGGGGCTCATAGACATCGAGCGGGAGGCCAAGCTGGGAGGGCGCATCCACACCAAAGGCGTCCTGATCCTCAGCGGCCTGATGGCGGAACGCTATGCCAGCAATATGCCCCTTTCCCTCTCCGCCCGCCTCGTCTTCGAGCAGAGCTACGAGGAGGTGGAGGGCGATAGCGCCTCCAGCGCCGAACTATATGCCCTCCTCTCCAGCCTGGCCGGCGTCCCCATCAAGCAGAACATCGCCGTGACCGGCTCCATCAATCAGAAGGGGGAGATGCAAGCCATCGGGGGGGTGAACCAGAAGGTCAAGGGCTTCTACGAAGTGTGTAAGGCCAAGGGACTGAATGGCCAGCAGGGTGTAATGATCCCCGAAAGCAACGTCCAGAATCTGATGCTCAAGGAGGAGGTGGTGGAGGCGGTGCGGGAGGGCAAATTCAGTATCTATAGCATCGACACCATCGATGAGGGCATAGAGCTCCTGACCGGGATCAAGGCGGGAAGGAGGCTGGAGGACGGCCAATTTGAGGAGGGCTCCATTAACTACCGGGTACAGAAGCGCCTGGAGCAACTGGCCAAGGGGATGCGAGACTTTATGAGGGGGGAGGAGGGGAAGACCACCGCCGAGGAGCCCGAATGATCCCAAAGCCTGATACGGCCCCGCAGCCCAATTGTTAGCCTGGAGAATCTATAGGGACAGGGCAGCGCGGTAGCCGTCGTGAACGGCGTCCCTTATGCCCCGGGGCTGGAGGCAGTCTCCAATCCGGCAGACTTCAGGGCCCTTCCCTTTCAGAGCCTCATAAAGATCGGCGTTGGGCCTGGCGCCGGCGGCCAGCACTATGGTGTCCGCCTCCAGGGTCTTTCTCTCCCCCTGGGGGGTGATGACGGTCAAGCCCTCCTCGGTTATCTGCTCATATTTTACCCCGGGCAAAAGGGCGACCCCTTTTTGCTCCAGCCTGTGGAGTAGGAAGAGCCGATTGGTAATGAGCATCTGGGCCGCCATCTCCGGCCCCCTGCGGGTAACGGTCACCTGCTTGCCCATGTCTGCCAGAAACTCGGCGGTCTCGCAGCCCACCAGCTCGCCGCCCAGGACTATGACCCGGTCCCCCACCGCCGCCCTGCCGGCAAGGACATCGCTGGCCTGGACCACTTGGCTGCCCCCGGCCCCAGCTATCTCGGGTGTGAAGGGCTTTACCCCGGCAGCCACAATGACCGCATCCGGCTTAATCCAGTCAACCAGCTCCACGGTAGCCTCCTGCCCCAGATTCACCTTGACCCCCAGCCTCCCGAGCTGGCTGGCGAGATACTGGGTAAGACGGGCGAGGCGCTTCTTGAGGGGTGGCTTATCGGCTAAGAGCAACTGCCCGCCCAATTGCTGGCCCTTCTCGTAGAGGAGCACCTGGTGGCCCCGAAGGGCGGCCACCCTGGCCGCTTCCATCCCCGCCGGGCCTGCGCCCACCACCAGCACCTTCTTAGCCCTGTCCGCTGGCTTGAGGGTGTATTCCGTCTCCCTGCCTGCGGCGGCGTTTACAGAGCAGACGAGGTCGCTCTGGCCATCGCGGATGCGGTGGACACAGGTTTGGCAGACAATGCAGGGCCTGATCTCCTCCAGCCTTCCCGAGGCTATCTTCTGGGGAAGCTCCGGGTCGGCGATGAGACCCCGGGCAAAGCAGATGAAGTCCGCCGACTGCTCCCGAAGGAGCCTCTCCCCCAGCTCGGGGGTGAGAGCCCCCACGGCCAGCACCGGCACCCTGACCGCTCGCTTAATGCCCCGGGCCAGGTGCGCAAAGGGGCCAGGCAGGGGGGAATCAGTTACGGGGGCGCGGTGATTCTCCACCCCCCACCCCCAGGCGGAGACGTGGATGGCATCGGCCCCAGCCGCCTCCAGCATCTGGGCAATCCGCCGGGACTCGCTGGGGGTGAGGCCATTGACTATGCCATATTCCTGGCCATTGATGCGGCACCACACCGGAAAGTCTTTCCCCACTCGGCCCTTGACTGCTTTCACCACCTCTATCAAGAACCTGGCCCTATTCTCCAGGGAACCGCCATATACATCCTGGCGCTGATTGGAGGCGGCGGAGAGGAACTGAGCACCCAGATAGCGATGGGCACCGTGTATCTCCACGGCATCGAACCCTGCTTTACTGGCCCGCTCCGCGGCCCTGGCAAAGCACTCGATAATCTGGGCGATCTCCTCGGTGGTGAGTTCCCTCGGGGTGGGGGCATCAGCCACCGGTTCGGGGATGGGCGAGGGGCCTACTGGATCTAGGCCGGTGATGGCAGCGCGGCCTGCCCTCCCGGTGTGGTGGAGCTGCATGGCCAGCTTGGCCCCCTGCCTGTGGACGGCCTCGGCCAATCGGCTCAGGCCCGGCAGGAACTTGTCGTCATCGGCCACCAGCCCGTAACGCCAGCCCCTGCCTATAGGGGCCTGGACGCAGGCGGCCTCGGTGATAACCAGCCCCACCCCGCCCCGGGCCCTGGCCTCATACCAGGCCAAGGTCCGGTCGGTGATGAAGCCCTCCTCGGAATTGAAGTTGGTCACCATGGGGGGCATCACCATGCGGTTCTTCAGGGTCATGGTCCCAATTTGGCCCGGCTCTAGCAGCCTTTCAAATGCCGGCTCGCTCCGCATCTGCTGTCTCCTCAGCTTCGCTGGCCCGCCTCAGCTATCGGTTTTCCGGGGCGGCCAGTACCCGCTCCTGGTGGGAGTAAACGGATAGGCGATCGCCACGCGCATAGGCGATCAGGGTGACACCCAGCTCCTGGGCCAGGGAGATGGCGCGCTCTGTGGGCGAGCTTCGGGAAACAAGGATGGGGATGGCCATTTTGGCCGCCTTGAGCAGCATCTCCGAGGTGAGGCGCCCGGTGCTGAGCAGCAGGGAATCCTGGGTGGGTATCCCGCGCAGCAGACATTCGCCCTGGATCTTATCCAGGGTATTGTGCCGGCCTATGTCCTCGGCCACCACCGATATCCCCTGTCGGCTGGCCAGGGCCGAGGTATGCACGCCGCCACAGAATTGATACAGCTCCGCCCGGGCATGCAGCTGCTTCATCAGGGACAGCACCTCCGCGGGCGTAACCGTTAGGTCCGAATTCACCTTCGGTGCCTGGGGCGCGAAGCTCAAGCCGCCGCCACAGCCGGAGGTCAGGATGCGCCGTCCTGGCACTGCGAATTCGACCCTGTTCAGCCTCACCTCGGCCAGGGACTCCTCCTGGCATACCCGCAGGCTCATTACCTGGCCCATGTCGGATATGATCCCCTCAGAGTATAGAAATCCCACGATCAGACAGTTGAGCTTGGTGGGGGTACACAAAATGGTGGCTAACTCCTGGCCGTTGACGAAGATGGTCAGGGCCATCTCATCGGGCACGGGGACCGAGGTGCGACGCCACTCCCCGGCGGAGAAAAGGTGGCAAACCCGACTGCTCACAGCGCCATCGATTGAGGACCGGATGGCGTTTTCCATGTTATTGGGCCCAGTTTGATTGTAGCTATCTCCTCTTGGCCGACTCCATCACATCCCGAAAGGCATTTAGCTGAGACTTGATCACGGGGTCGGACCAAGTGCGGGGGTCGGCCATATCTATTTCCAGGACCAACACCGGCACCCCGAGCTTGGACATCTCCTGCCTCATGTGCGCCTGCCCGAAGCTAACGGCACGGCAGGAGCGGGTGAAGAACTGGACTATGCCGGTCAGACTGTAGCTGTCCAGCCATTCCTTCATCTGGCCCACGGGCCAGGCGCCGGGATTATCGGGGATGGTGAAGGGCTCAGGGCAGATCTCGATGCCCTCATAGCTGAGGGTCTGCGTGATCTTGTGCCACGCCTTCTCTGCCATGGCCTGAAGGGGATTGGAGAGGTCTACCTCCGATGGCGGTTTGCCAATGTAGTAGACCTGGTCCATAGCTGGGGCGATGCCCAAACTCTCCATGTAGTTAAATACCCCCAGGCAATACCAGGGGGGGATGCCCATGGTGCAGATGCGATATTTCTCATCGGGGACCACCGCCATATTCTTCTCCACCCTCTCCTTGACCTCATCCCTGAGCAATCGAAAGTGCTCCAGCACCTGGGGCTGGCCCAGCATAAATAGCTGGAGGTGGATGTAGCCGAAATAGTCCTCGGAGCAGAAGACAGAGGGGACGTGCTTGCGCATCTCGGCTATCTCATAGATCAGGCGCGATGTCTCCAGGGAATCGGCCATAATCTGCTGCAAGCGGGCCTCATCGTACCTCTTGCCGGTCACCTTCTCCAGGAACTCCACCAACCTCTTGAGCTCGTTCACCCAGTGCTCCACGTAATACTTCTTGACGCGCGGGTCGTTGATTTCCGTGGTATAGGTGGGGTTGGGGGTGTCGAGGCTGAACATGGGCACGTCCCAGAAGCGGGCCAAGGCCTGGAAGCCCTTGATCCTGGGGTCGCAGATCAGGCCACAGGTGAGCAGCATGGTGGGCTTGGGCAGGCCGCCCCGGGGTGCGGACCCCGGTATCACCCCGCCCGCTCTCAGGTACTCTATGGTATAGCCCAGCATGTTCCGCTCATAGGAGCAGAGCTCACTGGCATAGCCATCGGCCTCGGCCTGCTCGATGAAATTGATGGCGACCTGGTAGGCGGCACAGGTGGCGCCGAAGTTCTCCGGCCAGGCTCCGGCGATGTCGAACAAATACAAAAGCTCGGGGCTGATGCCCGCCATGCACCAGGCCACGTGTTTGCCCTCTTCGCCATACTTGAGGGTCTGGGCATACCAATCCTTGCCGATCTGGTAGGCCCGTTTCGCCCCTTGGGTCACCCTCACCGGGAAAGCCATTTCGCTGACTTGTCGAGCCACAATCGACCTCCTTGGATTCGTTTACTCGCTGCTAGCCGAGCATCTCGACAAAGGCCTGCACCCTGGTCTTGATGGCCTCCAGATTGGCCAAGGTGTAGTCGTCCTCTATATAGAGGATGGGGATGCCGTCTTGGGCCAGGTAGTCCTTGAGACTGGGTATATCGAACTTGTGGGGGTCACAGAAGTTCAAGGCGTAGAAGACCACCCCGTTGACCTTGAAGTCCCGGATGTACTCCTTGATATAGTCGAACCTGGCATTATCCCAGCCTCTGCCGGTGCGGGGGCAGACGAAGTCCTCCAGGTAGCACTTGACCAGGCCATCAAAGGGATCAGGGGTATCTGGCACGTCATGGGCATAGACCCTGGTGCCGATACAGACATCGTCCACCACCACGTGGGCCCCGCTATCCTCAATGAGTTTGATAAAGGCATCGAAGTCCATGATGCTGCCATAGACCAAGATGCGGGGCTTCCTCTCGGGCCCCGGGCTGCGGCCTTTGACCTCCTGGGTGACTTCCCTGAGCAAGGTGTTGAACTCGGCGGCGGGTAGGCAGCTGCCAGCCACCAGAAGGCGCATCATCTCCGCGCCGCTCATGGGGGGTGGGTCTTGCTTTCTCAGGTCATAAAGCCCCCTGACCAAGGCCCGGTTTTCATTGTAGAGCCTTATAACCTCCCGCAGGTTCTGGGTGCTGATCTGGCTGCCAGCAAATCCCTCCAGGCTCTCCTTGAAGAAGATAAGCTCGTTTTTGAAGAATTGTAGAGAGGACTGGCTGAGGTTATGGGGGACATTGACCACCCGGGTGTAGAGGGGGTGGTTATAGTAGGCCCAAAGGCCCGAGACCCTGAGGATGGAGTCGCAGGTATGGGAGACGACAAAGCCATCCAGAAACTCGCCAGCACCCTTGAGGGCCTGGTCGAAGCAGTTGCGCACATAGGGGCACATGATGCTCTCGAAATAGGCGTCGGCCCTGGTTACCGGGTCATAGAGGTTGCCCGTGATACGGTAGGGCACCAGGCCAGCGGCGGTGATGAGTTCTGGGGGAGCGAAGTAGCAGAGGTAACCAATTATCCTCTTGCCTGCCCGCTTGAGTTCCCTGGCCCGCTGGGAGCGGTTGTGGTAGACCTCCTCCGCCCTGACCAGCCCTTTGCTAGCTACTACCATAGTATTTTACCTCCTTGGGATTGCTCGCTCAAGTTAACAGCTATCCGGCGGTGCAGGCTACCAAGGGCAAGTCCTTCATGGTGAGGAGCCCAGGCGGGGCCTCTATCACCCGGCGGGCAGCGTTGACCACCATAGCCGCGGTAGCTATGTCGCCGTGAGTACCCCCCTTGATGACCACCTCCATGTTGGGGGTTCCGGTCACGTATACAGCATCGTAGGACTCCGGGGCGCCCAAGGAGGCCTCGAACTCCAGGGTGATCAACTCCTCCCCTCCCTTGAAGCCCCGGCCTACCTGCCTGACGCCAGCCGCCTGCCCCGGCTCCACCGTGATGTAGTCGCTGGACACTCGCTCCCGGGCAACCACCGGCTCGATGCTCTCCGTAATCTCGTCCAGCTCCCAGCCCAGGCCGGCGGCGATCATGGCTATGGATTCAGACAAGCCGACATGTTTCAGGGTTCCGGCATCCACCAGTCTCTGGAACTCGTCCAGGGTGCAGCCGGCCCCTATCTTCTTCTGGAAGGGGAGGCGGCGGGGCCGGGCATCCTGGATCCTGACCGCTTTGACCTTTTTGACCGCCTGACATACGGCGGTCATGGCCAGGGGCCAGGTATCCATGAGGAAGCCGGGGTTCACCCCGGTGCTGAGCACGGTAACCTTGTTGGCCTTGGCAATTCTGTCGATCTCGGCGGCTAGCTCCGGCTGCTTCTGAAAGGGGTAGGCCAGCTCCTCGGTGCTGGAGACTATGTTGACGCCGAATCCCATGATCTTGGCCAGTTGGGGGAAGACGGCTGTCAAAGACGAGCCCGTCTGATGAAAGACCACATCGGCTTTGGCCTGGGCGAGGACGGCATCGGCATCATCGGAAACGATGACGCCCAGCCGCTCGTCGATGCCCAGCAACTCGCCCAGATCGCGACCTACCTTGGTTTTGTCACCCCGCACCACAGCCCCGACGAGCTCTATACCCCGCTGCCAGGCCAGCCTGGCCACGGCACAGCCAATGGGGCCACACCCGTACTGAATTGCCCGAATCTTTTGTGTCATTTGGCTACCTCTGATACCTTAGTTTATGTATTTGGTCTTATCCTTTAGGAGCGTTGATCGCCCCCTCCTCCAGCATGCCATCCAGGGCGGCGCCGAAGGCCTCGATGGTGCGGTGGATATCCTCATCGGTATGCACCGCTGAAACCCAACCTATGGTGCCCCGGAGCATGCTCACGCCGTTGAGCAGCAGGTGCCGATCCAAGGCCTGGGCCAGCTGAGGGGCCATGGTCTTGGTGGCATCCAGGCACAATGTCCGGTCGCACTTCTGGCATTTGCCGATGTAGATATGGAGCGCTGAGGAGGCGTTATAGGCGCAAGCCTCGATGCCCCGGGCCTCGATGTGGCGGTTTATTCCAGCCACCAGTCGCTCAGCCATAGCCTCAGCCCTTTTCTGGGGCTCCCCGGTGGCTACCAGCTTGAGCATGGTCACGCCGGCGGCGGCGCTAATGGGGTTGGCGTTCCAGGTTCCGGGGTGCAGCACACGGCGATAGCGGTTCCATTCCGGCTGGCCAGGCCTGATCTCCAGCATCCCAATAAGGTCGGCCCGGCCGCACACCGCTGCCCCAGGAACACCCCCGCTGACCATCTTGCCCAGGGCGCTCAGGTCAGGGGTGACCCCCACCACTGCCTGATAGCCGCCGGGCGACCAGCGAAAGCCGGTGATGACCTCGTCGATAACCAGCAGTGTCCCATACCTCTGGGTAAGCTGGCGCGCCTTGTGCACTAGTTCCGGGGGCATGGCTATGGCGCCGCAGTGAGCCCCAGCCCCTTCCAGGAACAGTGCAGCCACATCCTCCTTGGCCAGGGCCGCCTCCAGGGCTGCTTCGTCATTGCAGGGGACGACCACCGTGGCATCGGACACCGCCCCCTCCACCGAGGGGGGCAGTCGGCCTGCCACCGCCTTATCGTAGGGGGCTATCACCCCAACTTGGAAATGGTCGGCCCAGCCGAAGAAGTGCTCCGCAAACTTGAGGATTTTGTGCCTGCCGGTGTAGGCTCGGGCTATATGGGCAATCATCATGTTGGCCTCGGTGCCCGTCATCACGAACTCCACCTTCTCCGCCGCCGGGATGAGCTGGGTGATGAGCTCAGCCCACTCCAGGGCCAGCTCGTTCTCGGCACCGTAGTGGGTTCCCTTGGACACCTGCTCCGAGACGGCCTTTACCAGGGCGGGATGGGCGTGGCCGAAAAGGAGCGAGCCATGGCCCATGGTGTAGTCAATGTACTCGTTGCCATCTACATCCCATTTTCGGGAGCCTTTACAATACGAGGCATAAATAGGGAAGGGTTGGTTGAAACGGGAATCGTGATGCATGCCCCTGCTCACCTTGAGGGACCTCTCCCATAGCTCCTTGGACTTGAGGTGGGTAGCCACAAACCGGTCGACGCTACTGATTACCTTCATCGTTAGCCCTTGTGCCCCCTTTCTCTTCGGCCAACATAGGTCTGTCCGAATCGACCTGTTGCAGTATAAGGGTGGGGGGCGAGTCCTGTCAAGGTTTTGACCTGGATGGTGTCAGGGGTATTGTTTGAGGGATATACCCCGGTGCTCGTGGGCATGGATTGCTCTGGGGGCGGGGGATGACTTATAATACAATTTAAATGAGCGGGCCGCCAAACTGCTGGCAGCCCTGATGGCGCTGGCACAGCCCGGCAGGCAAAGGAGGGACTGGTTAAGTGGCCAAGAAGAATGTCTTCGATTTCGCCCAGATGAAGCAGAGGGGGGAAAAGATCACCTTTCTAACCGCCTACGATTATCCCGTAGCCCATCTGGCGGAGCAGGCCGGCCTGGACATGCTCCTAGTGGGCGATTCGTTGGGGATGGTGGTCTACGGTTATGGGGGGACGCTGCCCGTCACCATGGACCAGATGATAGTTCATTCCCAGTCGGTGCGAAGGGGGGCGCCCAACACCTTCATCATCGGGGATATGCCCTTCCTCTCCTATCAGAAATCGGTGGCTGACGCCATTGACAATGCCGGCCGGTTTCATAAGGAGGCCGATGTCGATGCCGTAAAGCTGGAGGGCGGCCGGAGGGTGGTGCCCCAGATCAAGGGTATTGTGGACTCGGGGATGCTGGTGATGGGCCATATCGGCCTCACCCCCCAGAGCTCGGGGCAGCTGGGGGGATTCAAGGCCCAGGCCAATACCGCCGAAGCCGCCCTGGCGTTACTGGAGGACGCCAAGGCCGTGGAGGAGGCCGGAGCCTTCTCCCTCCTCCTGGAGGGCATACCCCCCGAGGCGGGCAAGCTCATCACGGAGAGCCTGAAAATACCCGTGTTAAGCATCGGGGCAGGGCCCTATTGCGATGGTCAGGTGCTGATAGTCAGCGACATGCTGGGGCTCTTCGAGGCCTTCACCCCCAAATTTGTCAAGAAATACGCCAATCTGGCTGAGGTGATCCGCAACGCCTTCAAGGCCTATATTGATGATGTCAAGAGTGGCCGCTTCCCGGCAGCGGAGCACTGCTACAAGATGAAGCCGGGGGAGGCGGAGAAACTGGAGGAGCTCCTCAAGAAGGCCCCTTAGGCCTGTCTTGGCTCCGGTTCGAACGCGGCGTCCATTCTAGCGGGGGGCGCAGGGGCAAATGCCCCTGCGCCCCCCGCGTTTGAGTTCTAACCCCTGGGCGCCAATGGCGACCTAAAGGTTCCCTTGACTTTTGGCCCTGATTAGCAATAATGTAGGCTATCCGCGTGGGGTGCCTTAGCGTCATGCACTATTTCCTTAACGAGCAGCAGAGGATGATCAAGGGCCTGGCCCGCCGCATCGCCGAGGAGCGAATAATGCCGGTCCGGGCGGAGCTTGATGAAAGGGAGGAGTTCCCCTGGGATGTAATGAAGGAACTGGCCGAGGCCGACCTGTTTCGCATCTTTATCCCAGAGGCATATGGGGGGCTGGGTGGGGGGTGCCTCGACCTCTGTGTGGCAGTGGAGGAGCTGAGCCGAGGCTGCTGCGGGATAGCGGTCAGCTATGCTGCCTCGTCCCTGGGGTCTATCGCCTTGATAGAGTATGGGACCGAGGAGCAAAGACAAAAATACCTCCCTGATATCGCCAGTGGGGCCAAACTGGCCGCCTTCGCCCTGACGGAGTCGATGGCGGGCAGCGATGCCGCCGCCATCCGCACCACGGCGGTGCGGGATGGGGAGAACTACATCCTTAACGGCACCAAGCAGTTCATCACCAACGGGGGCGAGGCCGAACTGTATACCATTATCGCCCTCACCGACCCGGCCAAGGGGGCCCGCGGGGCCAGCGCCATCCTGGTGGAGAAGGGCACGCCTGGCTTCACCTTCGGCAAGAAGGAGAGGAAGATGGGCATCCGCGCCTCTACCACCAGGGAGCTGGTGTTTCACAACTGCCGGGTCCCCAGGCAGAACCTGCTGGGCCGGGAGGGCTCCGGTTTCATCATCACCCTCAAGACCCTGGATCGGTCGCGCCCCGGGGTGGGTGCCCAGGCGGTGGGGCTTGCCCAAGGGGCCTTAGAGGCGGCGGTGGCCTATGCCCGGGAGCGACACCAGTTTGGACAACCCATCTCCTCCTTTCAGGCGATCCAGCATATGCTCGCCGACATGGCTACCCAGGTGGAGGCAGCCCGGGCCCTGGTCTACGCTGTGGCCAGGGCGATCGATACCGGGGTCAAGGATTATACCGAGGCTGCCGCTATGGCCAAGCTCTTCGCCAGCGATATGGCCATGAGGGTGACCACCGATGCCGTGCAGATCTTCGGTGGCGTGGGCTATATGCGCGATTATCCTGTGGAGAAGATGATGAGAGATGCCAAGATCACCCAGATATACGAGGGCACCAATCAGGTCCTGCGCAATACCATAGCCCTGGAGCTGCTGAAGCGGAAGGCAAAGCCAGAGTGAACATCGTCGTCTGCATCAAGCAGGTGCCAGGCACCACCGAGGTCAAAATCGACCCCCAGACCAATACCCTGGTCAGAGAGGGCGTGGAGGGCATCGTCAACCCCTTCGATACCTATGCCCTGGAGGAGGGCGTTCGCCTGAAGGAGCGCTTTGGCGGGGTGGTCACCGTCGTCAGTATGGGGCCGCCTCAGGCAGAGGCGGCGCTGCGGGAGGCCATCTCCGTGGGCGCCGACCAGGCCATCCTGCTCAGCGACCGCGCCTTCGCCGGCTCCGACACCTTGGCCACAGCCTATGTGTTGTCCCGGGCCATCGCCAGGATAGGCGACTACGACCTGGTTATCTGCGGCAAGCAGACCCTGGATGGCGATACCGGTCAGGTGGGCCCCGAGCTAGCCCAGCGCCTGGGCATACCCTTCGTGGCCTATGTGAGCAAGGTGGAGGCTATCCAAGACGGCCAGATGCGGGTGCAACGGCTCATCGAGGAAGGGCACGAGCTAATGGAGGCCCCCCTGCCCTGTGTCATGAGCGTGGTCAAGGAGATAAATGTGCCCCGCCTCCCCTCCCTCCGAGGCATGATGAGGGCCAAGGGCGCCCAGATACCGGTATGGACGGCCCGGGATCTGGATATCGAGGCGGATAGGGTGGGGGTAGCTGGCTCCCCCACCCGGGTCATCCGCGTCTTCTTTCCCCAGCGGACACGGAAGAGCCAGATGCTGGAGGGCACCGCGGAGAGCCAGGTGGAGCAGTTGGTGGAGAGGCTGCGGGAGACCAAGCTGATCTAAAGAGGGCAAGCAGGTTGGGCATCCAGATCGACCTTGAGAAGTGCACCGGCTGCGGGGCCTGCCTCCCCGCTTGCCCCCTCGATGCCCTGGAGCTAGCGGAGGACAAGCCCCGGGTCAAGGACAACTGCAACCTGTGCGGCGCCTGCCGCGATGCCTGCGAATACGATGCCATAATCATCGAGGAGGCCCCTGAGAAGATAGCCCCCGACACTGGCTTCCGCGGGGTCTGGGTGTTCGCCGAGCAGCGGCAGGGCCAGCTCAAGGGCGTGGCCTATGAGCTCGTGTCCAAGGGCCGGGAGCTGGCCGACAGCCTGGGCACCGAGCTGGGCGTGGTGTGTTTCGGGCACCAGGTGCAAGGGGTGGAGCAACTGGTGGCCTATGGCGCCGACAAAGTCTATTTGGTGGACGACCCGGCCCTGGCCCATTACCAGGACGACCTCTATGCCCACCAGCTAGCCAGGCTGATCGAAGAGCATAGACCGGAAATATTGCTGGCCGGCGCCACCTCCCTAGGACGCTCCTTCATCCCCAGGGTGGCCGCTATGCTGGAGACGGGGCTCACCGCCGATTGCACCGGCCTGGATATAGACGGGGATACCCGGCTCCTCCTCCAGACAAGGCCCACCTTTGGCGGCAACATCATGGCCACCATCACTTGCCGCGCCCGAAGGCCCCAGATGGCCACGGTGCGCCCCCATGTGTTCAAAAAAGGCATCCCCAAGGATGGAAGACAGGGGCAAATCATCCGGATAGACTTCGATAGAAGCGCCGTCACCTCGAGGACGAAGCTCCTGGGCTTCATTGAAGACCTGACGGAAAAAGTAAGGCTTGAAGAGGCCGACATCATCGTCTCCGGAGGGCGGGGGCTGGGCAAGCCCGAGAATTTCCAGCTATTGCAGGAGCTGGCCGATGTCCTGGGGGCGGCGCTGGGCTCCTCCCGGCCGCCCGTGGACGAGGGGTGGATTCCATACTCCCATCAGGTGGGTCAGACGGGCAAGACAGTCTGTCCTAAGCTGTACATCGCCTGCGGCATCTCCGGAGCGGTGCAGCACCTGGCCGGCATGCAGACCTCAGAGGTCATCGTGGCCATCAACCACGACCCCCATGCCCCCATCTTTGAAATCGCCACCTATGGCATAGTGGGCGACCTCTTCGAGATAGTGCCCATGCTTATCGCCAGGCTAAAGGAGGCTCGGGGCTAGGCGCTCAGCCTGGGGCCGATGAGACATAGATGTGAGGCAGGCCAGTCCAGACACCGGTAAATATTTCGTGGCTTATGGTTCTGGCCCAAGCGGCGATCTCGTCGGAGGTGATTTCCTCATTGCCCTGGCGCCCCAGTAATACCACTTCATCGCCCACTTTGACCTCAGGCACCCTGGTCACATCGACCACACATTGGTCCATGCATACCCGTCCCCGAATGGGAAGGCGCCGGCCATGGATAAGAACCTGCCCCCGGTTGGAGAGCAGCCTGGGCAGGCCGTGTCCATAGCCGAAGGGAACCAGGGCCACCAGGGCTTCCCTCTTAGCTATCCAGGTCAGGTTATAGCTGACGCCCTCGCCAGGCCTCAACCGGTGAACCCGGGTCACCCGGGCCTTGAGGCTGAGGACCGGCCGCAAGGGGACAGCCCTCTCCACGTGGGGGGAGGGGTAAACCCCGTACAGGGATAAACCCACCCGCACCATATCGAGGTGGGTCTCGGGGAACCTCAAGGTGGCGGCGCTATTGGCAGCGTGCAGCAATTTAGGTTCGGGAAGGGTAGCGGCTATCTTGAGGAAGCGCTGCAACTGGAGTTGGGTGAAGGCGGGGTCGGGCTCGTCTGCCGAGGCAAAATGGGTGTAAAATCCGGTCATCTTCACCCGGGCCAGACTGGAAATAAAGCGCACCAGCTCCGGCACATCCTCCATGCTGGCCCCGTAGCGGTTCAGACCCGTATCGACCTTGACATGCACCGAAACGTCAGTGCCCAGGTGCTCAGCCGCCCTGTCCAGGGCCAGAGCCAGCCCCGGCTCGACCACGGTGGGGGTAAGGTTGGCGCCGATTACGGTAGCAGCCTGGGTGGGTGGGGTGGGCCCCAGTATCAGGGTGGGGGCGG
>Ga0180909_149_pt1 | contig 112883 bp, 114 predicted proteins | sample Deesub1362A_J573_FD_124296 | JGI IMG/M metagenome (GOLD analysis project Ga0180909, IMG submission 124296) | Dehalococcoides sp. JdFR-54 | reverse complement strand
CCCCCGCCGCCAAGCGGATGAATTTCAGGCGGATAAGGTATATTTTCTCGTCTGGAGGGGTATTGGCGGGGACACGAACCTTGAAGGTCACCGCTGCTTCTTCGGCTGATGGACTGGCTATTGTTATCCCGCTAGAAGTGGGCGATGAGTTAGCCCAACTTAAGAGGATAAGAAGGATTAAAACGAGTAAGCTGAAATGATTCCTCATCGCCTTTGCTCCCCAGCCGCCCTCCAGTGCTAGCTGAGCCCCTTTCCTTTCTTGGCCCTGGTCCTAGCTTGGAATCTGGGCATGTCTCCCGCCACTCGAATGCCCCCAAGGGAATTCGAATCCCTGTTTCCGGCTTGAAAGGCCGACGTCCTGGGCCACTAGACGATGGGGGCAGGCCCATCAAGTATAGCAAATATGGCCACCCCGGGCAATCGCCCATTTCCCACTCCACAAATTGTTATGGGTATACGGCTATGGCCTCCAGCCCCGTGGTCTCCGGCAAGCCCAGCATCAGGTTCATGTTCTGGATGGCCTGCCCCGCTGCCCCCTTCACCAGATTATCCAGGCAGCCGATCACCACCAGCCTATCGGTTCTCAGGTCGATGGTGGGGTAGATGAGGCACAGGTTATTGCCCCAGGTCTGCTTGGTCTGAGGCGGCTGCTCCACCACCCGGACGAAAGGCTCACCCTTGAAGAAGTCTCTATAGAGTTGCTTTAGCTCCTGCTGGCCCTTTTCGCCCCCAGCCAGCTTGCCCGCCACCAAGGGGGCATAGCAGGAGCTGAGGATGCCGCGGGTCATGGGCACCAGGTGGGGGAGAAAGGTTATCTGGGGAGGGGGGCCAGTTCGGAGGCCGGCCAGCTCTTGGACCATCTCGGGCAGGTGCCTATGTCCCTCCAGGGCATAGGCCAGGGTATTCTCATTCACCTCGGAGAAATGGGTGGCCAGGCTCAGGGTTCTGCCGGCGCCGGATACCCCCGACTTGCTGTCCACGATGATGTCGGGGGCGATGATCCCCTCCCTGACCGCCGGGGCCAGGGCCAGGATGGCGCCAGCGGGGTAGCAGCCGGGATTGGCCACCAACCGGGCCGAGCCTATTTGGGGGCGGTGCAGCTCGGGGAGGCCGTAGACCGCCTTTTCCAGCAGGGCAGGCGCGGGATGGGCGAAGTCGTACCAGGTCTCATAGGCTGAGGGGTCCTTGAGGCGAAAGTCGGCGCTGAGGTCCACCACCCGGATGCCCTCCTCCAGCAGGGGCAGGATGGCCTCGGCGCTGGACTTATGGGGCAGGGCGGAGAAGGCCAGTTCCGCCGGGCCGGGTTCGGCCTGTATGGTGAGCTCGATGTCGGCCAAGTGGGGGAGGGCCTCCCCCAGTTTCTGGCCGGCGGCGCTGCGGCCAGTGACCCAGGCCAGCTCCACCTCAGGGTGAGGATGCAGCAGACGGGCCAGCTCCAGCCCCGCATAGCCGGTGACATTTATGATCCCTACCTTTGTCCTGGCCATTTCACATCTCCTTGAGGTCGTAGTCCCGCCGCGAGGGGCAGCCATCCCTGAGCACACAGCGCCAGCACAGGGGATGCCGCGCCCGACAGATGCGGCGGCCATGCTCGATCATGGTGAGGTGAAACTGATAGACCCTCTGCGGCGGTATCATTTCCTCCAGTATATCGTGGGCGGCTGCGGGGGCTACCCTGGAATCGATGAGGCCCAGCCGCTTGGATACCCGGTAGACATGGGTATCCACGGGCAGGGCGGGGCGTCCCATGCCGAAGAGGAGCACGCAGCCGGCGGTCTTTGGCCCCACCCCAGGCAGCCTCCTCAGCCAGGCCTTGGCCTGGGCCAGGGGCCTTCGGCGCAGAAAGCCCAGGTCCAGGGAACCCCGTTCCCTCAGGATTTGCTCCAGGATGGCTTTGATGCGCAGGGCCTTGACCCGGGCCAGGCCGCCGGGGTTGATGGCCGAGGCGATCTCCTCCACCCCTGCCCCGGCCACCTCCTCCCAGCTTCCGAAGGCGTCTCGGAGTCGCTGAAAGGAGCGGCGGGTATTCACATCGGAGGTATTCTGGGACAGCACCGTGAGCACCAGCTCGGTGACCGGGTCGTAGCGCTGCCGCCACTCTCCGATATGATACTCCTTGTTCAATCGCCCCAGGAGTTCAGCGATGGTCACAGCTACCCCTCAAGCCCTGCCCTTTTCAGGTGACAGGTGTCGTTGAGGAGGGCGGCCACGAAATAGCCATCCCTGACTTCGAATATGTTAATGGCGCACAGGTTCTGCTCCACCCTCCAGAAATAAGAGCTGTCCAGTCCCAGGACGCTCAGGACCAGCAGCCGGCATACCACCACGTGGGAGACCAGGGCTATGGTTTGGTTCAGGTGTTGCTGGGCCACCTCCTCCATAGCGGCCTTGGCTCGGAGGCGTACCGCCTCTACGCCCTCGCCGCCGGGGAAGGTCACCAGATGGGGCTTGGTTCGCCACACCTCGAAGAGCTCGCTATACCGGGCAGCGACCTCGGCCACGCTTAAGCCCTGCCATTGGCCATAGTCGACATCGATGATGCCGGGCAAGGGCTGAACCGGTACCTGGAGCCTGTGGGCCAGGATCTGGGCGGTGTGCATGGCCCGAGGCAGGGGGCTGGAATACAGGGCCGATACCGGCCATTTGGCCACGGCCTCGGCGGTGATATGGGATTGCCTCACCCCCAGGTCGGTCAGGTCTAGGTCGGCACGGCCGCGGAACCGCTCTCTCTCGTTCCACTGGGTCTGACCGTGCCGGATGAGAATAATTCGGGTCAAGGCGACCTCCTGCTTCGGCTTATTGGGCATCATAGTGATGATAGCACAACCTGGGACAAACCGATAGGGTTCCCATTACAAGATAGCCATTGGCCTGGAATTGACAGGGCACACCCCGTTCGCTAAACTCCAGGTGGGGGAGACCCTGTTGAGCTATGGATGAATCGCTGCGCCACCGTCTCAGCCACGCCCTGACCAAGGCCCAGGCCGACTACGCGGAAATACGCCTGGAGGAGAGCCAGTCCACTCGTATCGTCTACCGGGGCCAGGAGCTGGAAGACATCAGCCATGCCCTCAGCTTCGGGGGCAATGTCAGGGCCCTGGTGCGGGGGGGCTGGGGCTTTATCTGCTTCGATGGGCTGGACGAGCTACCCTCCAAAATGGAGCTGGCCACAGCCCAGGCCCGGCTGGTGGGCAAGGAGAGCACCCGGTTCGTGCCCGTGGAGCCGGTGGTGGCCGAGACGGCCCCCTGGCTGAAAAGGGACCCTGATGCGGTGGCCCTGGCCGAGAAGAAGAGGCTCCTCGACGAGTATAATGAGGTTATCTGGGGCACCCCAAACATTCAGACCAGCGGCATCAGCTATAGCCAGGCCCGCAGGAAGGTCATCCTGGCCAATTCCGAGGGCAGCTACATCGAGCAATCCCGCACCGATGTCACCCTCCGTATCACGGCCGTGGCCCGCAAGGATGGCCAGGTGCAGCAGGCCACCCTCAGCCTGGGCTCTCTGGGGGACTACGAGGCTATTTCAGGATTGCACGGGCAGGTGGAGGAGTTGGCCCGGAGGGCGGTGGCCCTGCTGAATGCCCCTCAGCTGAAGGGGGGCGAGTATACTGTGGTGCTGGACCCGGTGCTAGCCGGGATATTCGCCCATGAGGCCTTCGGGCATCTCTCGGAGTCGGACTTCGTCTATGAGAACCAGCGGCTCAAAGAGCTTATGGTGCTGGGGCGCCGCTTCGGGGGCCAGCACCTCAACATCGTCGATGACCCCACCCTCCCCGGCCTCCGGGGAAGCTACGAATACGATGACGAGGGGACGCCCGCCCGGAAAAGCTACCTGATCCGGGAGGGGGTGCTGGTGGGCAGGCTCCACTCCCGGGAGACGGCGGCCAAGTTGGGTGAGGCCCCCACAGGCCACGCCCGGGCCCTGGACTACCGTCATCCCCCCCTGGTGCGCATGAGCAATACCTTCATCGAGCCGGGCCAGCTCCCCTTCTCGGAGCTCATCGCCGATATCAAGGAGGGGGTATATGCCAAGAACTGGTACGGGGGCACCACCAGCATGGAGATGTTTACCTTCTCCGCCGGCGAGGCCTATATGATCCGCCATGGCCAGATAGCGGAGCTTTTGAAGCCCGTGGTGCTCACCGGGAATGTGTTCACTACCCTGGCCAATATAGATGCCATCGGCAATGACCTGGAAATGAACCAGGGGGGAGGTTGTGGCAAGGGGGATCAGGTACCCCTCCCCGTCTCCAGCGGCAGCCCCCACATCAGGATACGGCGCTGCGTGGTGGGGGGTGGCTAGCCGTGGAGGAGATTCTGAAGCGGGCCAAAAGGGTGGCCTCAGAGGCCGAGGTCTATGAGGTCAGCTATGAGGAGACGCCTGTGGTCTTTGAGGCCAACCGCCTGAAGCAGCTCCAGACCAGCCAAGGCACCACGGTGGCCCTGCGGCTCATCAGGGAAGGCCGACTCGGTTTCGCCACCGCTTCGGGGGAGGTCGATCCCCAGAAGCTGGTGGATATGGCGGTGGAGACCTCCCGGTTTGGCACCCCAGCCCGCTTCCGCTTCCCCGACCCGGATGCTTACCCCCCCATTGAGGTCTGGGATGCCGAGGTGGAGAAGGTTAGCCTGGAAGCTATGACGGGGCTGGGGGAGTCTCTCATCGCCCAGGTGCGAGGGCATGCCCCGGAGCTGGTCTGCCAGTGTCATATAATCAGGGCGGTGGCGACGCGCCGACTGCTCAACTCCCAGGGTGGGCATGCCGTCTACAAGAGGAGTGTCTTCTCCGTGGAATTGACGGGCACCCTGGTCAGGGATACCGATATGCTCTTCGTCTCGGATGTCCAGAGTTCCTGTCACCCTATTCAGGAGGTGGCGGGGATGGCCCAGACCATACGGGAGCAATTGGAGCTATCCCGCCGACAGGCCCGGGTCTCCTCAGGGCAGATGCCGGTCATTTTCACCCCCAGGGGGGTGGCCAGCGCCCTGATTATGCCCCTGACCCTGGCCATCAATGGCAAGGTAGTGCTCCAGGGGGCATCCCCCCTGGCCAACCGGCTGGGGGAGGTCGTTTTTGATGAAAGGCTGTCCTTGAGGGATGATGCCACCATCCCCTTCCGCCCCCACAGTCGCCCCTGCGACGATGAGGGGACTCCCAGCCGCCCTATAGTCCTGGTGGAAAGGGGTATGCCCGCTGGTTTCCTTTATGACCTTCAAACCGCTGCCCAGGCGGGGGCTAGCAGCACCGGCAGCGGCCTCCGCAGCGGAGGCGGCATGCCCTCGCCTTCGGCGAGTGCCTTGGTCCTGGAGGAGGGGGAGGCCGGCTTTCATGACATGGTTCGAGATATGAAGGAGGGGCTGGTGGTGGAGCAGCTTATGGGGGCGGGCCAGGGGAATGTGCTGGGAGGGGAGTTCAGCGGCAACGTCCTCCTCGGCTACAAGGTGGAAAGGGGCGAGATCGTGGGCAGGGTTAAGGACACTATGGTCTCGGGCAATATCTATAAGGCGCTCCGGGAGATCATCGCCGTTGGGGATAGGGCCAGTTGGGTGGGGGGAGCCTTGCTCGCCCCCCACATCTATTGTGCTCGCTTGGCGGTGGCCACTAAGGGCTAGGAGGAATCATGGGAGGCGACATAAGGCTTTATAGGCGGCCGCGGCTCCAGGCCCCAGTGATGCTGGCAGCCTGGCCGGGGATAGGCAATGTTTCCCTCATCGTAAGCCGCTATTTGCAACAGAAGCTGGCCCCCAAGGAGATGGGGGAGATCGAGCCCTTCCCCTATTTCGAGCCCACGGGGGTGTGGGTGGCCAATAATGTGGTGGAGTCCCCCCAGTTCCCGGAGAGCAAGTTCTATTATTGGAAGGGGGGCCAGGGCCGGGGCGACCTCATTTTCTTCATCGGGGATGCCCAGCCCTTGAGCAAGGGGTATGAGCTGGCCGGCAGCGTGCTGGATGTGGCCCAGGCCTTCAAAGTGGGGCGGGTCTATACCTGCGCTGCGGCCATCGCCCCGGTGCACCATAGCGAAAAGCCCAAGGTATGGGCGGTGGCCACCCAAGAATCCCTGCTCTCCGAACTCAAAAAATACCCGGTGATGCTCCGGGGCGACCTCCAAATAGCAGGCCTTAACGGGTTGCTCCTAGGGGTGGCCAAGGAGAGGGGCCTGGAAGGCATCTGTTTGCTGGGGGAGGTCCCCAGCTATGCCACCCGCATCGACAACCCAAAGGCCTCGTTATCGGTATTGGAGGTGCTCACCCAGATGCTGGGCATCGATATCGACCTAACCGAGCTGAGGCAGGCGGCGGTGGAGGCCGAGAGGGAGATGAAGCGGGTGGCTGCCGAGGCCATGAGCCATTTCATCGATCACTTTACCATGCCTTATTGGGAGCGCGGGGAAGAGGACTAAATATGCCCTGGTGGCTTGAGAAGCTGCTGGCGCAGATAAGGGATGGTGAGCAGGCGCTAACTAAGGTGCGGCTTTCCCGTCTCTCCAGCCTGTCCCCCGAGGAGACCAAGCTCTTCTGCCGGATGTGGCCCGACATCGGGGAATCCCAACGGCGCAGGGTGGTGGCCAGGCTCGTCCAGCTGGCCGCCCAGGACGTGGAATTGAATTTCGATTCCGTGTTCCAAGCCTGCCTGGACGACCCCGATGCCGGGGTCAGGGCCAGGGCCATCGATGGCCTGGAGGAATGCCAGGACTGCCGCCTCATCGGCAAGTTGATAGCCCTGTTTCAGGGGGACAGGATGCCATCGGTGCGGGTAAGGGCCGGCAGGGCCCTGGGCCGGTTTGCCATGCTGGCGGAGCTGCGCAAAATTCATGGCCGATATGGGGAGCGGCTGGCCTCGGCCTTGCTCGAGGCCTTCCATGACCTGAGCCAACCCGAGCCCATTCGGGCTCAAGCCCTGGAGGCGGTGGCCCCCTTGAGCCTGCCCCAGGTGACGGAGGCGATCCAGGAGGCCTACCACAGCTCCAGCCCCAGACTGCGCTCCAGCGCCATCACTGCCATGGGATTGAATGCTGACCCCGCCTGGCTGGACATACTGACCGAGGAACTGGGCAATTCAGACGTCGGGCTGCGACAACGGGCGGTGAGGGCCTGTGCCGAATTGGGGGAGCCTAAGGCGGTGCCGCACCTGGTGCAGCTACTGGATGACCCCGAGGACGATGTCCGCCGCTCGGCGATCCAGGCCCTGGGCGAGATAGGTGGTAGCCAAGCTAAGCAGGTATTGAGGGGACTGTGTCAGCACCCTGAGGCCGGGGTTCGACAACTGGCTGAGGCGGCCTTGGAGGCACTGACCATGGAGGAAGGCCTCCTTTCCCTGGGCTTTTGAGGTGGAGCCTATGCCACCCCCGGTGAAGTTGAGGCCAAAACAGCTCAAGGACGCCATCAATGACTACCTATGGCGTCGGGATGAGGAGCTGGCCTCCTTGGATGCGGCCCAGCCCTTAACCCTCCCCTTCCCCGAATACCTCCGTTGTTATGCCCAGGAGCTGAGCGGCGATTCCGGAGAAGGCCAGTACTTCGCCATCGAGACCGCCCGGGGCAAGCACATCGGCAATTGCATGTACTACCGGGCGAGCCACCAGGCCGGGGAGGCGGAGCTGGGCATAATGATCGGCGACCGCGCCTATTGGGGCAAGGGCTATGGCACGGCTGCGGTGTGCCAACTCTTGGAGCATATCTTCACCGCCACCGGGCTGGAACGGGTATACCTGCGAACCTTGGAGGCTAATCTCAGGGCCCAGCGCTGCTTCGAGAAGTGCGGCTTTAGGCGCTGTGGCAAGATGACCCAGGAGGGCCGTAACTTCGTGGTGATGGAGATATACCGCGGGCACTGGCAGAGGTTAAAGAAGGGCTAGCCCCGGGAGGGCAGGGCCACCACCGCTGAGCCAAGAGTGGTCTTTTCCCCCTGGGCATTCTCGATCCAGATGTCGCACTCCAGGCAATGCTCCCCGTCCTGGATATATTTCTTGGTCACCTTGCCCTTGCACACCAGGGTGTCGCCAGGGGCATCCATCTTGCGGTAGCTGGCGCTTAACTTCTTGAGTTTGCCGCGCTCCCCGATCCAGTCGGTCATGAGCTGGCCCAGGAAGGCTGCCTTGAGTCGTCCGTGAATGATGACCCCGGGCAGCCCTCGCCCCAGGGCGAAGTCCTTATCATAATGGATCTCGTTATAGTCCTCGCTGGCACCAGCCCACATCACCAACTGTCGGCTGCTGGTTTTCTTCTCCAGGGTGGGCACCTCCATCCCCACCTCTACATCCTCGTAGTACAGTTGCTTTGCCACAGGTCGTCCTCTCTTTGGGTCAGTAGTATATCACCGTGTTATCGGACTGGGCCACCAGCTCCCCGCGCTGGTTACGGTAGTAGGCCCTCCAGTAGATGAAGAACATCCGGCCCAGTTTCCCTTGACGTTCCTTGACCTCGGTTATCTCGGCGGAAACGGATATGGTGTCGCCGGGCCTGACCGGGAGGAAGAACTGCCAGTCGCTGCCGCCATCGACGCTGCTGCTCAGGGGGGGCAGGGAGTCGAGCCTCAGGGAGATCCCGGCCATGAGGACGGAGCAGAAGAAGGTGGGGGGCAGGATGATGCCGCCATACTCGCTGTGCTTGGCGGCCTCCTCATCGGTCCACAGGGGGTTGGTGTCCCCCACCGCCTCGGCGAACTTCTTGATCATCCGCCTCTCGATTTCCACGGTGTAGGGCAGGCACAGGGCCTCTGCCGTTCGCCGTACCGATTCAACAGTGGGCTCTGCTTGACTCACAGGCTTCTCCTTTCGCGGCAAACAATCGAGGATAGCTTATAACAGGGGGGCGGGGATGTCAATTCAGGGATAGATTTATAGAAGTTGGCATTTGTGCCTGTTGTGGCAGATAGTGGCTCGGGCCCTTCACCCCAGCTTCTCCAGCGGGGCCAGGCTCAGGAGCAGCTTCCTGACCCCGGCTTCGGCGAAGGCCACGGTGACCTCCTGGTCATCGCGGCTGGGCTGGCAGCTCACCACCACCCCCTCGCCGAACTTGGCGTGCCGCACCCGGTCGCCGGCCCTGATATGGGGCAGGGAGGGGGCTGGGGCAGGGGTGAGGACCTTGGGCTCTGGGACGCCCAGTCCGGAGGGGGCGCTGCTGACCAGGGAGGGCGGGATGTCCAGCAGAAAACGGGAGGGGGGATTGGCCCCGCTCAAGCCGGCCAGGCTGCGGCGCAAGGCCCGAACCAGGAAGAGGCGCCGCTTGGCCCGGGTGACCCCCACATAGCAGAGGCGGCGCTCCTCCTCCATCTGGGCCGGGTCATCGAAGGAGCGGATGTGGGGGAGCACCCCCTCCTCCAGCCCCACGATGAACACCACCGGGAACTCCAGCCCCTTGGCCTGGTGCAGGGTGATGAGGGTAACTGCATTTACCTTCTCGTCCAGGCTATCCACGTCGGACACCAGGGTTACCCCCTCCAGAAAGGAGGTCAGGCCCTCCCCCGGCTCCAGGTGCTGATATTCCTGGGCCAGGGTGCACAGCTCCAGGACATTATCCCAGCGATCCTCGCCGTCGGGCTCATTCAGGATATATTCCTTGTAGCCCGAGCGCTCCAGCACCACCTGGATCAGGTCGTGGAGATGGAGTTCCTGGCCCTGGGCGGCCAGCCCCTCCACCAGGCTGAGGAAGGAGTTGAGGTCGTGCCTGGTGCGGGCGGTGAAGGGGCCGCTGTCCCGCTCGCCCTCTGCCAGTTGCTTCAGGGCCTGGTAAAGGGATAGCTCCCTAGCCTGGGCCCAACGGGAGAGCTCGGCCACAGTGCGCTGGCCGATGCCCCGGGGTGGGGTGTTGATCACCCGCAGCAGGCTGATATTATCATCGGGGTTGACGATGAGCCTCAGGTAGGCGATGACATCCTTGACCTCACGGCGCTCGTAGAAGCGGGTGCCCCCCACCAGCTTGTAGGGCAGCCCGTAGCGGACAAAGGTCTCCTCTAGCACCCGGGATTGGGCGTTGGTGCGATACATCACGGCGCAATCGCCGGGGGCGAAGCCCTCTCGGGCCAGGCTTTCCACCTGGCGGGCCACGAATTGGGCCTCCTCCTGCTCGTCATAGACCTCGGCCACGGTGGGGGGCAGGCCGACCTCGTTCTCTGTCCACAATCCCTTGGGCTTGCGCTCCTTGTTGGCGGCAATGATGTGGCTGGCCAGCTCCAGGATAGCCTTGCTGGAGCGGTAATTCTGCTCCAGCAAGGCTATCCTGGCATCGGGGTAGTCCTTCTCGAAGTTGAGGATGTTGCGCAGGTCGGCAAAGCGCCACGAATAAATGGACTGGTCGGGGTCGCCCACCACGCAGATGTTGCGGTGCTGGCCCGCCAGTTGCTTGGCCAGCACATACTGGGCGATGTTGGTATCCTGGAACTCGTCGATGAGGACATGGAGGTAGCGAGACTGGTATTTGGCAAGCACCCTGGGCTGGCGGAGAAGGCGCACCGCCTCCATCAGGAGGTCGTCGAAGTCCAGGGCCCGGCTCTGGGCAAGAAGCTCCTGGTAGCGCCCGTAGACCCGGCGCACCACCTCATCCCGATAGCTGGTCACCTGCCTGGCATAATCCTCGGGCCCTATTAAGCGGGCCTTGGCAGCTCTGATGGCCGAGCCCAACGCCTTCGGGTTGTAATACCTGGGGTCTAGGTCCAGGTCTTGCAGGGCACGCTTGAGGAGGTTGAGCTGGTCTTCCTCGTCGTAGATGACGAAGTGGGGGTCGATGCCGATCTCCTGTCCATCGCGGCGCAGGAAACGGGCACAGATGGCGTGGAAGGTGCCCAGGGTGAGCTCCTCGGCCCGCTGGCCCAGGAGTTGGTGGAGCCGCTCCCTCATCTCGTTGGCAGCTTTGTTGGTGAAGGTCACGGCCATAATCCGGTAAGGGCTGATGCCCCAGGCCTTGATGAGGTAGGCGACGCGATGGGTGATGACCTTGGTCTTGCCGCTGCCGGGGCCGGCCAGGATGAGGAGAGGACCCTCCGGGGTCTCCACCGCCTGTCTCTGGGCAGGGTTGAGTCCTTCCAAGATATCCATAATCCTCAGTCATTATATCCCTTTTTGAGTGGGGCGTCTAAGCGGTATAATGGGCTTAGCCTGGTCGTGGCGGTGAGAATGACAGCACGGCATCTGGAAAAGCGCCTGTTTCAGGGCGAGGTCTCCGACCTGGCCGAGGCGGCATTCATCGCCTCTGGGGTGGCCACGAGGGCGGAGCTGGAGGACTGCCTCAGTCTCTTCGACGGGCTTCGGCGGCAGATAGCCGAGGAGATCTCGCCGGGGGATGATGTCACCAGGTTGAGGGAACTGTTCAATTGGCTGTGGCGGACTAAGCCGAGGCGATATCGCCAGGGGGGCAACTTCCGCCTCGGCGACGTGCTCCGGGCCCAGCTCGCCCCCGATGTCCTGGAGGTGGGCAATTGCCTTGGGCTCACCCTTCTCTATAACTGCCTGGCCCAGCGATTGGGGTTGAGGATGAAGGCCGTCTACCTGGAGGTGGCCTTCGATGGACAACCCCATGTGTTTTCCTCGTATCGGGCCGGTGAGGTGGCCATCGATATAGAGCACATCTTGCCCGATGGCTTCGATTATAAGGGACACCTGGGCAATCCGCTGCGGGTGGAGTGGGATGAGGCCGGTCTCCTGGCGGATATATACCACAGTCGGGGCAACCTCTTCTTTGAGAGCCGCCGCTTTGGGGATGCCGTAAAGCTCTATCAGAAGGCCCTGAGGCTCAACCTCAAGCACAATCAAGCCCGGCTAAATATGGGGCTGGCCCTGGCCGAGCTTGGCAGGACAAGGGAGGCGGCGAGGCTGCTCCAAGAACCGCCCTAGCCCCACCCCAGTGCGGCAAGATCCAAGCTCTCCTCTAGCAGCTTGGCCATGGGCTCCAGCTTTGCTTCCTGTCGGAAGCGGGCCCGGCTCAGGTTTTGCTCGATGACGTTTATGATGGAGAGGGTGTCCCGCTCGGTCAGGATTAGGGGCACTCCGGCATCCTGGGCCCGGCTCAGGGTCATCCCCGTGGGCTGGCCCTGACCACTGAGGATGAGGCAGTGGGTGGGGGTATCTAGGGCGGCCATCTGCATATCGGCGCGGTGCAGTGGGGCGATGACCGCTTTATTGCCCTTGCGCCCGTAATAAAGGGGGCCGGGGTCCACGGTGAAGGCACCCACCATCACATTCTCGACCAACCCCTCCAACTTCTCGGTGGGGTTCAGAACCTCTCCCTCGAGTTCGTGGGCAAGCTCGGCACAGGATATGGTCATCAGGCGCCGGTCCTGGGGGAGCGCGCCCAATAGTTTGATCCCCTTGGTTTCCCAGCGCGCCGGCTCTGAGTCACGCACCACCTCCAGCTTAGGAGGGGGCACCATATTGATGACCACCCCTAGGAGGGAGTCGCCAAAGGCTTTGGTGAGGAGGTTTGAGGCCCTATCAAAATCATGGCCATAGCGGTGAATGGCCACCACCTTGGCCTCCAGCAGCCGGGCGGCCTGGGCTTCTGCCTGAGTCCGTTGCCCATCCGTCAGCAATCCCCCCAGCCCCTCCAGCAGCACGGTATCTTTATCCACGGCGACCTCTGAATAACTTGACATAAGTTTTCGGGGGGCCTGGCTTTCAGGGTGGGCGAGGGCCGTGCCCAGCTCCTCGAGGCTCAGGGGACATAGCTTGTCAGGGGGTTCGTCGAGCTGAAAGATCTTGATGAAGAAGGCGGCGTCTTGGGCGGCACCGGCCGCCTCTGAGGCTACAGCCACTGGCTTGAGGTAGCCAACCTGGCGACCCTGGCCCCTCAGGTAGTGACCGATGCCAGCGCACAAGGCGCTTTTCCCTGTCGCCTCCCCTAACGAGGTCACATATAGCGCTTTCATGGCTCCCCTTGTCTGCTAGGTCTGGGACCCGGTGGGGCATTATACTACAATAAAGGTGGTGGGGCAACCGTCGCCGCCATAAAGGCGAGCTTGACAGTGGGCCGATTTGGGCTATAGAATAGGGCGTGGTGCCGAGGTAGCTCAGTCGGTAGAGCAGCGGACTGAAAATCCGCGTGTCCCCGGTTCGATTCCGGGCCTCGGCACCAAAATCTAGTTGGGCATTTATTCAAGCAGTGACAAGCCCGTGGAAAAGGGCGGGAGTAGCTCAGCGGTAGAGCATCTCCTTGCCAAGGAGAGGGTCGCGAGTTCGAATCTCGTCTCCCGCTCCAGGGCCGAAGTGGCGGAATGGCAGACGCGACGGTCTCAAAAACCGTTGGGGGGCAACTCCCGTGTCGGTTCGAATCCGACCTTCGGCACCAGAAGCAGAATGGGGCCCTCACAAAATCGAAGATTTTGTGAGGAGTAAGTGGTGCCGGGTAGTGTAGCGGTAGCACAAGGGACTTTGGATCCCTCGGCCCAGGTTCGAATCCTGGCCCGGCAGCCAGCAAACTTCTTGGCAATTGTTATAAACAAATATGGAGGTAATCGATGGCTTTGAAGCTATTCCCTGTGGTCTCAGTCAAGGGCAAGCCCTTCGACTGTGGACTACAACACGGCTCCCAGGCCCGGGAGCAAATACGCAGAAATGTGGACCTTTATTTCGACCTGTGGGGTGCCCTGTGGGGGGCCAAACGCCCTGAGGTTCTGGAGCGGTGCCGTAAATTTGTCCCGGTCATCGGGGAATATGACGCTGATATCTTGGAGGAGCTGGAGGGGGTGGCCAGGGGGGCTGACTTGTCCCTTGAGGAAATTATCGCCCTGAATGCCAGGTATGAGCTGGTCTGGGCGCAAAGCTTGTCCCCTCAACATGGGAGCGATGGCTGCACCTCTGTGGCTGCCCTGCCCCAGGTGACCAAAGATGGCCACACCCTCCTGGGACAGAACTGGGACTATAAGCCCAGGTTTCAGGGGCTGAGCATAATCTTGGAGGTGGAGCAGGAGACCAAGCCCAACCTCGTCACCCAAACCGAAGCCGGCATCATCGGATTCAAGGGCATGAATTCAGCGGGGGTAGGGGTGTGTGTCAACGGCCTGGTATCCAATCGGGATAGATTCGACCCCAGGACGCCCTTTCTCATAATGATGAGGGGCATCCTCAATGCCGACAGCTTCAGCCGGGCTCTAAAGGCGGTCCTGGGGACTAAGGCCACTGTTTCGGGCAACCTTCTCATCGCCCACCGGGATGGCGAGGTCATTGATCTGGAGGTTACTCCCGAGGACGTGGGTTTCCTTTATGAGGAAGGAGGCATCCTGGCCCATAGCAATCACTTCGTGGCCTTCACCAACCGAGAAGATCTCATCGACACCTTCAAGCCAGCCATCCCCGACACCCTATTCCGCATCCACCGGGCGCGTCGCCTCATGGAATTGGACAAAGGCCACATCGATGTTGACAGCTTCCAGAGGATGTTCAAAGATCACTTCAGCTATCCTAACTCCATCTGCCGCCACGCGGATGCCCGAGATGAGGAGCCAAGGCAGCTAGCCACGCTGTCCTCGGTAATAATGGACCTGGAGGAGCGGGCCCTCTACATGACCGAGGGGCCACCCTGCCAGAATGAGTATCGCAAGCTGTCGCCGCCGAGCCTGATGAAGGACTGAGGCGGGCTGCCCTTTCTGGCGACCATCTAAATGTTGTGGTGGGGGCAGTCCTTGTCATGCAAGGGGGCCAGGGGTTATAATTTAGGTGGTTACCTCATTCCCCGATAGCTCAATGGTAGAGCGGGCGGCTGTTAACCGCTAGGTTCGTGGTTCGAATCCACGTCGGGGAGCCATTCTGTATAAAAGGTAAAACTCCTATCGCCTCTGTAGGTGAGCTATTAGGCAGCATCGGGATAGTATAAATAACCTTTACCTCAGAGTCTCCGACCTCGATTTTCTCCACAAAGGACTTGAGAAATGCCTTCTGCTCTACTATCTCAGATTCCTCAAGCAGCCCCTTCAGGTCTTTCACGTATGCTCTGACGACACCGGGGTCGGCAAGCTCAATGGTTCGGTAACGCAGCGCCTCCTCAGCCTCTGCCTTTACCTGCTGGAGTTCCTCCTTCTTTGCAAAGAGAGCCTTAATCCTTGGCGCTAGTTCTCCACTCTTAAACTCCCCCGTCTCCAGGGCGTCGTAGAGCTTCCCCAGCCTGCTATCGACATCGGCTATCTGGGCTTGGATAAGCTCAAGCCTCTCCCTCTCTTCATCGCAAGTCTGGGCTAGCTCCTCGTTAGTCAGTTTCACCAGCTCCTCCAGGTTCTCCTCGGTGAGGATATATCGCTTGATTCGGTCAATAACGAACCTCTCTATCTTATCCTTGGGCAGCAGTGGCGTCTTACATAGATCCCGCCCCCTTCTGCGGGCATTGCCACACATGTAGTAGAAGAACTTTCCCGACTTCACGGCATGACCTATCATGGCTGTGCCGCATTCCTTGCACCGGATCATTCCGCTGAGGATGTATTCGCTATGCACTATCCTAGGGTGGGTTACCCTCGGAGCTCGGTCAGCTAGCTTTGTCTGAGCTTAGTCGAAGGTATCTCGATCAACGATGGCAGGCCAGGCATCCTCAACACGAACAGGTGGTAGACCATCGCTGGCGCTGATCCGCCTCTTCCTTCGCCTATCCCAGACCAACACTCCAGCATAAGCCTCATTACGGAGAACGTTGTGCACCGAAGTGGTGCCCCACTTCTTGCCGGTTCGGGTGGTCAGCCCATCACGGTTAAGCCCCTTGGCGATCTCCTTGAGCCCCTGTCCTGATAAGCACTCTCTAAATATCCTCTCCACCACCGGGGCTGTTACTGGGTCAGGCTCAAGCTTGCTCCTCTCGGTATCTCTGTCGCGCACTTTCACCCTTCGATAGCCGTAAGGAGTATGTCCGCCGGTATAGAAACCCCTGGAGGCATTCTCCCTCATACCCCTCACCACATCCTGAGACAGGTTGGCGGAATAGAACTCATCTATGACTTCGATGATGCCCTCAAGGAGCCTCCCTGATGGAGTGTCCTCCAGCGGCTCATTGATGGAAATCACTTGGATGCCTTGCTTTCGGAGCAGGGACTTGTAAATGATGGAGTCCTCTCTGTTTCGAGCAAACCTGGAGAGCTTCCATACCAGGATAGCCTCGAAGGGCGGGTTCTTCTGCCGAGCGGTGGTTATCATCTGCTTGAAGCCTGGCCTGTCAATGGATCTCCCACTCTCTGCCTCGTCAATATACTCCTTGACCACAGTATGGTCATTGCGTGAGGCGTATTCCCTCAGCGCCTTAAGTTGCGCCGAGATGGAGAGGTCAATATCTTGCCTCTCCGACGATACCCTGGCATAAATCGCTACCTTCATTATCAAGACCCCCTTGCTACTCTTTGTTAACTCGTTTTATTCCCACCCTCTGCCGCCATTCCTCAGCCAGCTCCGGTTTAAGTTCGCCTAGCCTGACGCCATCCCAGAAGGCGCCAAGAGGAGGACTCTCAAAATCCTCCACCTCCATAACCTCTCCCCAGACAAACTCCTTGCCTACTCGGGCGAAAGGAAGAGCCCGGCTGCCGCCACTGCCATCTCTGGTTTGCCATCCCACCAGCACTACCTCTTCCTTGTCAGAAGCTTCGGATGGCCTCTTGAGAAACTGCTTCGAGCACCAGGCAATTGCGGAGAAGATAACATACTCAGGTTTGAGGTTAGAAAGCATGACTCCCATACCAAATAGCACTTTGGCTCTCTCCTCAGCATCCCTGCATGCCAGACCAATAACTACCCTCTCCGTGCCTTTTACCATGACCATGGGTAGCTCGCTGCCCTCGGTCACCCGCTTCCTAGTGAGATCAAAAGCGGTATCCACGTCCTCCATCAAATCCATTTCCACCTCCTATATCCTCTATTCTCGCCTCTGTCACAATTTAACTCTGTTTGCTCAGAAAGTGAACTCCATATTGTCAGCTTATATATATTGCCCGCCTTATATCCAACTGAGGCAACGTTTCTATCTGTTTCTGGATCAAGTGTGAATCTTTCCTGCGCACAGCAACAAGGATGACCTTAGCCAACCTACCATACCAGTGGACAGGGCGGGCAAGAAGTGCCATATGGTTAATACCGAACATGTCAAACATTGCATTTTGAAAGTATACTGGTCGCCCGTGCTCAATGACCTCATCGATGATGAATCCCGGAGCTGGCTTTTCACCTCTTACTGGAAATAGTCGGCGAGGGAGAAGATAAGCCCTGTAGTTGGCACGCCTTTTGCTTCTGCTAAGCCTTATCCCTGAGGCTTTGACCACGCACCCGGCATGGAAATCATCAGAGCAACAGTCGAAGTCCCACTCATGTGGCTCGCCCTCGCTCTCACGGTCATAGATGGCAATCAGGAAGTCAACCCCATCTTCAACAAGGGGCGGCTTAAGCAACTCTTTAACCCTTATTGCTACCGAAGCGTATGAACGCATGTGAAAGCGCAGACGGAGAGAGAATATGTCTAAGCCGCTTTCAAGCAGTGCAGGCAGAAATACTTCGGGCTGCATTAATACTGCCGCAGCGAACCTGTTAGCAAAGGGTTTCATGCACGTAGGCTCAGCAGGGTCTCGATATGCTTTGTATCCCTGAACTATTTCCTCGAAAGTTTCCTGAATAGCCTCATAGCACTCATGAACAATCGTAAATTCGACTCTGCCCTGCCAGCTAGTCGCCTCATACTCGATATTCAGTTTCCTAAAGTTGTCCAAATAATGGCATCCCGGCAGGCCTCCCAGATGACCTGGCTGAATGGAAGCCATCTGATGACGAAGGTCGAGGAGCAGCTTGAGCTCCATCAGGTTGGGGTAGAATGATAGCCCAAAGAACTCCACGAAGTGCCGGGCTAAAGCCCCAACATCGTAGGCAATGGCATTGGGACTGCCATAGGTTCGAAGCATCAAGATGCAGAAATCTTCAAGAGAACGAGCCATCTCAGAGGAGTTTCCTTTTCATTACCTTTTCATAGATGGAGATAATGTATTTTTTTGCCTCTAAGCTAAGCCCCTCGGGAGGTTGGCGTGTCCCCATTTTGAACTCCGGATCCTCCACGGCATAGCGGTAAGCACGCTCTACCAGTTCCTCTTCCGGCATCTTCATCTCTGGCTCATCAAGGTATCCGGCTGCCTCTAGGAGCTCCCTAACCGTTACCTTATATGCGTGTGCTAGCTTTCTTAAGATGTCTGGGCTAGGGGCTGGCCTATCGCCACGTTCTATCTGGGCTATATAGGCATTGGAGACACCACTTTCCCGCTCTGCCTCTCTCAAAGACATTCGCTGTCTCTCCCGAAGGCTTTTCAGGTACTCGCCGAAGTTACGCTCCATACTGTGCCCCCTTTCTTTCAGCTCTTCTACTTTTGGGTCTATTATAACATGGTCTGCTAAAAATTGCAAGCACTTTCTTAAGCAATTGTCTAAAAATCGCTTGACAAGAAAGAGATGCTTGTGAGATAATAGTTGTATGAAAGCCGTTGAGACTGCGCTTCAAGAGTTGCTCAAATCCGACCCCAAGCTGCTGGAGATCTTCCGGGAGTTCTGTTGGGGGAAAATTGAGATCGTAGTCAAAGACGGGAAGCCGGTGATGGTCTCAGTGAGACGGGATATCAAGCTTGAATAACTGAATATAACGCCGAATCGACGAACGATAGGCGCTTTGGGTTAATTGCCTGGAGCGCCTTTATTTTTGGTGAGAGGGTGAATAGTTTAGCACACAAAAGAAGAGGCTTCAGATGCTAAAGGTCAGGCTTAACCGCGATGCTATCCAACTCGCCATGGTCAGAAGGAACATGTCGCAGAACATGCTAGCGATAAGGGTGGGCATTAGCAGTGGCTACATTTCTCAGCTGATGTGTGGGACTAGGTATGCTTCACCGAGGGTTCGGCAGAAGATCCTAGATGCCCTTACTCCGTTGACTTTTGACGATGTGTTCATTATCGAGGAAGACAAAAATGCCGTGCCAGCAGGCCGATAACAAGAGGGTGGAAGGACTCAAAATACTGGCTCGTATGATAGCCGCTGCCCACAAACGGCGCCTGCGGGAGGCTAACCGACAGGGTTCCGAGTTTGCGACTAGCGCTGTAGCACGGGAGGAAGGATATACCACGAACAGTAAGCCAAGGAGGGATAAATGAAGGTGAAAAGGCGAATTCGCCATAGTGCAACATGCCAGAGTAAGAAAGCTTAGGAAGGAGGGAAGCAATGGTAGAAACAAGTAAAGAGATGGTTCCATGGAGACCATTCGAGATCATGGAGCGGGTTGAGGATGAAGCTGTCATCCAGGAGCTTCGTGGAGAGGTTATCGAAACGTTGGTCTATGAGTTCTCCGACCGGGATGGCAGAAGGGTGATTGGTCTCTCCAAGGCAGGTGTAGATCGGGTAGCCAGCGAGATGGCTATGAAAGGAGAGGTGCTGAGGGAGCTAGATTTTGAGCTCATGTCCGATGCCGACAGTGTAACAGCGGTAGTGAAGGCAGGTCGGTTCGCTGTGAGCCAGGATGGTCGGGAGATTCTGCTAGAGACAGTGTTCGGCACCAAGAGACAGCCCCGTAAAAGGGAAATCTATGTCCGGGGCAAGGATGGCAAGCCCGTCATCAAGGATGGACAACCTGTGAAGCGGGTGGAGGAAGACCCCTTCGTGGTCGAGGTGGCTATGGTCAAGGCTGCCCGCAATGCCAAGCGGAGGCTCATGCCCGAGTCGCTTATTACTAAGGTCATCGACATGGCGAGGCAGGAGGGCAAGGTTAGAAAACTGGGACCTCCCGAGGAGCCAACCGCGTCCAGGCCACCGACGCCATCGAGGCAGGAAACTAAAGCTCCTGCCCCAGAATCTGACATCAGCCAGGAGGATTTTGTCCTTCAGGCTAAAGCCAAGGGTTACACCAACTGGCGGGAAATCCTTGAGGCTTTAGGGGTGCATTCCACCAAGGAGGTCAGGGAGATGACTTACAGGAAGGCACTGGGGCAACTTCCTGATAAGACCAGCCCTGAGCCTGAAGGAATCTCCGGGACAGTTGACGAAGGCGTCTCTGCATCGGAGGAGGCAGAAGCTGAGCCCGCTCTGATGGAGGCTGACCTTGACTTTTAAGAACTCTAGCGTAGCTGAGCCGGGCTCGCGCATTCTGGACGAGGAGATGTACCAGCAGCTTCAGTCGATACTGAGGCTGGTCTTTGGAAAGAGTATTGAGCCTCTCTCATCTCCTATCTGGATGGCACTGCGCTGCCCTATCTGTGGCAAAACAGGCATGGCTTATGTCGACAGTAGCATTCTTCATGTCGCCGATGACCATGTTGGCGAATATGAAGTTGTAGCTTCAGGACTCAACTGGTGCCAGGCTCGCAAATGCTTCGGCTCTCTCACCCAGGAGATCTTTGGCATCGGCCCCTTCTTGAGCGATGAAGACCTAGAGAGGGGTGATGACTCCCAGCTTACAGAGCGGCGGCAGCGCTTCATCGCCATGGCTGATTACCTGACAGGTGTCACCCATAAGAAGCCCTCCAATGGGAGGAATCCATGAGTAAGCATGCTAAGGTGCTGTTCCAGCTCCTCGTCGGGCGCACTGATGCCTATGCAGTGCAGCAGCCCGATGGCTCCTACCTAGCTATCAGGAAGCCGCTGACAGCTGGTCTTTTGGAGGAGCATGTCGCAGGGAGAAGGACCATTGGCACCTACTTGGTAACCTCTGATGGGAAGGCACGATGCGGTGTCTACGACTTCGATGAGAGAACCGACATAGTCCGCCAGTGTCTCTTATGGCTCAAGCGGTGGTTTCAGCACTGGGAAATCGAGCTTGGCATTGAATCATCCGGGAGCAGGGGGTATCACGGCTGGATCATCACTAAGGAATTTGTCCCTGCTTTCAAGCTGATCAGGCTACTCAAGCTGGCTCTGCATCAGCTACAGGAAGAAGTAGGTGTGTCCATCTGGGTAGAAGTCTTCCCCAAGCAAGCAATGGCTCAAGACCTGGGCAACCTTATCAAGCTCCCCTGGGGGATTCACCGCAAGAGCGGCAAGCGCACCACTTTTCTGGATGAGGACTTCAAGCCATTGCTTGACTGGGGTGTCGAGTCTATAGAAAGTCTGCCCATTATCGATGAGGCCAGGATCGACGAAATCCTGGCTGAATACCCGGAAGAAGAGGAAGCACCAGCCCCAACGAGCAAGCCCACCGATAGAAAAGTAGCGCTCCCCTGCTTTGCTAGGATGCTGGAAGGTGTAAAGGAAGGCTTTCGACATATTGCCAGCTTCAGGCTGGCGGTCATGCTCTATCGCCAGGGGATGGACCAGCAACTAGCTAAAGCTACCTTGCTCAAGTGGGACATGGAGCGGAATCAGCCACCTCTGGGCGAAAGGCAAATAAGCTACAACTTGAGGGATGCCTATTCAGGAAAATACAAGCTGGGCTGCCCGGACATGGAAGCCGCAGGCTATTGCTCGGAGGACTGCCCTGTATACCGCAAGCGGAATGGAGAAAGGGACAGGAGGGTCGAAGCTCCTCCACCCGATACTGTGGGGCTCAGGCGAATCGTGAAGCTTGGCACTGACCCACCTAAATACGAAGTCGAGGTCGATGGCAATGTTCTCAGGCTGAAGCACGAGCAGCTTTTCAACCTGAGGGAATTTCAGAAGCTTTACCACCAGAAGTTCGACATCATCCCCAACGTGGGGATGAAGCAGAGGGACTGGTTCGAATATGTCAACAGATTGCAGAGCCAAATGGAAAAGCATGAAGCCCCACCGGATGCCGCCGACAGGAGCCGCTACATAGACCTCATCTGGCAATGGCTGGAGACCACAACACCGGCTCAGTCGGAGGCCGATGTCGAAGCCGGCAGGCCAGTCCAGAAGAATGATCGCTTTTATTTCAAGGCAGGTGCTGCCCAGGAATATCTGAAGGCAAGGCACCGTCTTAATATCGAGCGCTCTGAGTTATGGGCTCTGATTCGGCAATTCGGGGGAATGGAAAAGCCCCAGGTCGTCAGGGTGGGCAACAAGACATTCCGCCTCTGGTCTTTGCCAATGAGGGTAGAAGTAAGTGAGGAGGGCGACGCTCCGCTGCCAGAGAACGAGGAGGATATTGATGAAGAGCTTAAGTTCTAGAGTGTTCTCAATTCCCTTCTTTATTAATAGAAGGATCCTAAACCCTATTCAGATAGTGACCATTTTGGGGCTGGTCAGTGAGCGAAGCTGTTACTTTCGTCACTCATATCTGAGTAACAGAGCTAGATACGGAGAGTATAGCTGTTACTTTTGTTACTTCTGTTACAGGGGTATTACTCACTATCTCGATAGATGTAAATTTTTGCCCCCTGTACCAAAGGCAAGAAGGGCGTAACTGATGGACTACAGGCGTAAGTGGACAGAGAAGGACTTAGCAAAGATGGCCCAACTAAGAGCTGAAGGTAAGACCTTTGACGAGATAGGGTGGGCATTCGGTGGTATCTCTCCCCAGCACGTTGCCTATCTGCTTCGCAGAGCTAAGCAAGACAGATTGAAAGCCTGGTTTAAGTCCTTGCCCGTGGGCACCGTGCTGGATTTTGAGCGAGGCACCGTCACCTATCCATCTGAGGGGAGGAAATCCGGTGTCACCTAAGACGCTGCGCATCTTTGGACCGCCTGGCACGGGCAAGGCCACTGCCCTACTGGATGTGGTGGAACGACACCTGCGGGATGGTGTGCCAGCCCATGAGATAGGCTTCGTAGCATTTACCCAGGCTGCTGCGCGTGAGGCGAAAAGTCGAGCTATCCAGGTGTTCCCCTGGCTGGAAAATGACGATCTAAGATGGTTCAGGACAATCCACTCCACCTGCTACTCACTTCTTGGCCTGGGGCGAGGCTCTGTAGCCACTGGAGCCAAACTGCGGGATTTCGCTGAGGGATTCGGTTATGGCATAACCCCACATAGGGAGGAGGACCCAGAGAGCTTTGAGGTGCAAGAGTTGATGCTGCGCACCCTGGGTGACTATCTCCTTTTCTTTGAGGACTGGCGGCGCAACCTCATGGTCTGGGACATCGCCGAGGCATACAACCGCTTCTTGGAACCAGTGGACTGGCCCGATGGCTGGTCGCTCCAGCAAGTGAAGGAGTTCCACCAGCGTTACCGCCAGTGGAAGGCGGATAACGGCCTGGTGGACTTTGCCGACATGCTTATGCTGGTGCTTCGGGATAGAGTAGCCCCGGCCATATCGGTTCTCATCGTGGACGAGATGCAGGATTTGTCTCCCCTCCAGGCTGAGGTAATCAGGCTGTGGGCCAGCAGCGCTAATCTGCTGTATCTGGCAGGAGACCCCGATCAAGCAATTTACACCTTTAACGGCGCTGACCCGGGTATCTTTCTCAACTGGCCCCACGATGATGACCGTCAGCTTATTCAGTCGCATCGGGTGCCCAAGGCGGTCCACGAGATAGCCCTGCGCCTCATCAGGCGAAACCATGAGCGTGTGGATGTGCCTTATAAACCACAGCAGGAGGAGGGCTATGTCAGGTTCGGTTACCTTTCAAGCTTCCCTATTGAGACGCTGGGTGAAGAAGGGAGCATTCTCTTGCTGGCTCGCAATCGCTACCTCTTGAGCGATTTTACTGATGCTTTAGTAGCGAGGGGCCTACCCTTTGAGGCATTGCGGGGAAGCTCGCCTCTCAAAGCAAGCGCAACCTCAGTGATCCTGGCTGGGCACAAGCTGGCTCGGGGTGAGAAGGTGAGCATGGCTGATGCTACCCGCTTTGTGGATGCCCTGCCTAGTGACCGCTACTTGGTGCGGGGCGCTAAAACCCGCTTAGGGGAGCTGACTAAACAGTGCCCCGAAGCTGATGTTGCCGTTTGGGACTTAGAATCCTACTTCAAACCTGCTCTTTGGGACTTACTTGTCAACAAGGATGGGAGTTTTATCGAAGCCCTGAAATTGCCAGCCTTACAAAGGGCTTATTACAAGAGGCTTCTGGAGCGAGGTGGGGAGCGTGCTCTCCTTGACCCACCACGAATTAAGGTAGGCACCATTCATAGCGCTAAAGGTATGGAAGCAGATTTTGTGGTGCTGAGGCCTGAAATGGCAGGCAGGACTTACGCCGAGTGGCTGAAGTCACCAGAGGGAGAGCGGCGTGTCTTTTATGTAGGATTGACACGGGCCAGGAAAGGGCTGTGGCTCCTGGAGCCTGCCGGGATGCGGGCGATCGACTGGAGGCTGGAGCTATGAGAGGACAGCCGAGCGGAACCCAGCAGCTTTCACTTCTGGAGCCACAACGGAACCTGGTGGACGGGAGGGCAGCAGAGCTGGCCGCCCGCATCAGAAAGGGCAACCATCTGCTCTGGGAGAGGTGGCGGCTGATAGGGGACATGCAGCCAGGGAAAAAGCAGGAAAGATTCCTGGCGGGGTGGGATAGAGGCGTGGAGAGGCTGCGGAAGCTTTGCGACGAGCTGGCCTCTTTGGATGGCAGATGTGCCTATGAGGAGCAGCAGCCCACAGACCCCTGCCTCGCCTGCTCGGTGCCAAATGAGCAGTGGTCAAAGGACAGATGCCCCGCATGGAAGCTAGAACTATGAGGCTCGGACGAATGGTGATAAAGGCGCAACAGGACAGCACAAGGAAGCCAAGGAGCATCAGGCTCACCCTCTATGGTGATCCTGTGGGCAAGGCACGCCCCAGGGTAACCAGAACCAAGACAGGCAAATCCCTGACCTACACTCCATCAAGAACGGCTCAGGCTGAGGAGCGGTGGAAAGCATTGTTCCTGGAGAGCGGACAGACGCCATTTGCTGAGGGCACTCCGCTCTACCTTTCGCTCTGGGCTTATCTTGCCAAGCCTCATTATCTTCGAAAGAAGGAGAGGTTGCCCATCTCCAAGCCTGACCTAGATAACTTAACAAAGCTGGTGATGGATGCCCTGGAGGGGCTGGCATACCATCGAGACTCAAACTTTGTGAACATCACGCAGAGTAAGCGTTATGCAGTCTACCCAGACCCACCCCGTGTGGAAATCGAGATAAGCGAGGCAAGCGAGAATGATTGATCGCCTCTCCTACAGCGCTGTTGAGACCTATCTCAAGTGTCCCAGGATGTTTGAGTATCGCTATTTGTGGAAGCAGCCCAGACCTGTCGGTGGAGGACTTGTTCAGGGCAAGGCTTATCACGCTGCCATTGCAGCTGCCCTGGTGCAGAAGCTACATACCAGCCAGCCCTTGCCTCTGAATGAGACCCTGGATGCTTATTCCCACTCCTTCGATTTGAACATGGTTAAGGAGTTGGACGAGGAGTTCGGCGCTATCTCTGAAATCGACTGGGGCGAGCGAGAACCAGGCGAGTGGAAGGACCAGGGCATTACCCTGGTGAAGCTCTACTACCGGGACTGCCTGCCCAAGCTGGAGCCATATCTGATTGAGCAGAGAATGGAGACCCAGGTCGATGCGATACCAGTGGTGGGGTATGTCGATCTGGTGCTCAAGGATGGCAGGACAATTGACCACAAGGTGGTAGCTAAAACTTGGGCCGAGGAGGATGCCCATAAGGACCTCCAGCCCTCCTTTTATGCTCTGCTCCAGCGCCGGCCCATCGATTTCGAATTCCATCTGGCTATAACTACCAAGGAGCCAAAGCTGGCAGTGGTGACTACCAAGAGAGACGAAGAAGCCATCCTGTGGACGGAGGATTTGGTTTGCAAAGTATGGGCGCTCATGCAGACAGGTATATTCCCACCTTCACCAGTTGGCTACTGGTGCTCTGAGAAGTGGTGTGGTCACCAGGAGATGTGCCGAAGGGAAGGAGCCAGAAGCTATCGTTGATAGTGTCATCAAGGCAGCAAAGTGGGATTTGAGACTTTCAAAGAGCTGATCAATGAGATAGAGAGCAACCTTGTCCGAGAAGGTAAGGAATACCTTTTCTATCAGGACGAGGAGACTGCCATCCTGTGCTGTGATGTCCTCGAGGGGCTGAAATCCCTTCCTGATAAGAGCGTGCAGATGGTAATGACCTCGCCTCCTTACTGGGGTCTCCGCGACTATGGCGATCCCCGGCAGATCGGGCTTGAGCCCACCTGGGTGGACTATATTCGCAGGCTCGTAGAGGTTTTCCGAGAAATATGGCGGGTCCTAAGGGATGACGGTGCGGTCTACTTGAACATGGGCGATACTACATGAAGAAGAATCTGATGATGATCCCCAGCACCCTCGCACTGGTTCTGCGCTTCGACGGCTGGGTGGTTAGAAATGACATCATCTGGAGTAAGCCCAACAGCATGCCAGCATCAGTTAAAGACAGACTGACCAATCGGCATGAGCATATTTGGTTCCTGGTAAAGGGTAAAAGGCCCGAGGACTCCGCGCAGAAGCTGGAGAGTTTTCTTCAGGTGCTTTCAACGCTCGATATAGCGGAGCCTCACCGCTATTACTTCGATCTGGACTCTATCCGGGTACCTCATAAGACTCAGAGCCTCGAGAGATATCAGCGAGGGGTAAACCAGAAGGCTTTCGGCAAGCCTTACGAGGGGAAATTTACTGGCGTAGAGGATCAGGTTGAGGAGAAGGGTGGCATGCAAGCTAGCGCCCTGAGGCGTGGCATCTCAGTCAATCCGCCAAAGTGGTTCGAAGAAGGCATGCCTCCTGACAGGAATTACAAAGGCAAGTTCGATGGCATGGGACGACATCACGGCAGCGGTCCCCAAAACAGGCTTACCGGGCTGGGGCGAGCAGGCGATTTGCTTTTGCTCGAAAGGCAGGGTAGTAAAGCAAACAACCTCGACCTGAAAGTATCGCACCAGAACCGCAATTTCATGTCTTATCGGCCAAGGCATTATGAGCTTCTCTCGGATGAGGACAGGACGAGGGTTCTGGAAGCGCTCAAGGCGGGACTAAGGGTTGACATTGTAACCGTGGCTACAGCGGCCAGCATCAGAGCCAACGATTCAGGCAGAGCCAAGGAGATAGAGGAAAAAGGCTATGCCATCTACATAAACCACCCCCTTGGGGGCAACCCAGGGGACGTAATTCAGACTGGGAAGTACCTGGAGAACCCCTCGCCCGGAGGTAGAAGCCACATTCGCATGGGAAAGGAATTCGCTAAGGCTTTTGAAGATGGCACAGCTCTACATCCTCTAGGCAGAAACCCTGGGGATGTAATTCAGGATGAAGACTGGTGGGGGCAAGATGCCTCAAGGAAGGACAGAAGCGCTGCGCGCCCTCTGATCGCCCCAAACAATCCCTGGGGCAATCGTGCCGGTGGTGGGGATAACGAGGAAAAGCATGGGCAAGCTATTGAGTTAACGCCGAAGGAGCAATTCTATAAGGAGCATGGTGGCACCAGGAAGCCAATGTGCCTAATTAGAGACGTTCGTCATCCTGCTGGCAAGAACCCTGGGGATGTAGTCTCCACCTTGAAAGGACACCGAGGCAAGGAGACTGATCCCAATTTGGGAGGTCATGCAGCTTTAGAGGAATACCTTTACAGGTGTCGTGCTGAAGGGCGTTCCGAGGGTCATCCACTGGGCAAGAACCCTGGCGATGTCATCTACCCGACTGACAGCCTTCACCGCTATCATTCGAGGAGCGGTTCTCACCAGGAAGCAAGAGATACCTGTGGTTGCCACTCTGAGGGTAAGAATCCTGGCGATGTAGTTCAGAGCACCTGTGAGCAGGCTGAGGAGCTGAATCGGCGGAGGGGAAAGCTTCGCTCCGATGGCACAGTGGCAGGTCATTATCTGGATCTCCCCGATGCTGCCAAGCATTATGCTGAAGGTGGAAAGAACCCAGGCGATGTAGTTGAAACTGGAGAGAGATCAAGCGGTGCCAATACCGGCGTCAACAATAAGGAGCCGTATCAGCAAAACAATCCTCACTTGGCAAGGCTTAAATACGGGCATGATGCTGGGCATCCGGAGGGCAAGAACCCAGGAGATGTGGTTAAAGACTTCGACCGAACGATGGAGAAATCAGCCTTTGCTCCGCCTCACAGACCAGCTCGGTTCAGAGAATCCGACTTTCAGCAAGATGGTAATTATCCCTCCTATCCGGAAGGCAAGAACCCTGGCGACATAGTTAAGGGTAGAGGCCCTGATACCGAGGGTCGTCCTCTTCGTCCACCCCATCACCCTTTTAGAGGGGAAGGATGGGAAGCTAGCAATCCCGATATGGGGCCTCACCCTTTGGGGGCTAATCCTGGTGATGTAATGAAGGGAAAGAAATTCCAGCACAATATTGGTGCTGTCCAGCATAGAGAGGGCATGGATGGCATAGTTGCCCCGTTACATCCCTTAGGTCATAACCCTGGAGATGTAGCTGGTGATACAGAAGGAGGAGAGGGAAGTTTTCGAAATGTCGCTGAAGTTCCTGATTTCTGGGAGTATAACACCAGACCATTCCCCGGAGCCCACTTCGCTGTTTTCCCCGAAGCGATTTGCCTGAGACCAATCTTGAGCTCTTCGAGGCCTGGCGATATAGTCCTCGATCCCTTCTGTGGCGCGGGGACAGCCCTGGCGGTGGCGAAAAAGCTAGGGCGGAAGGCGATCGGCATTGACCTTGTGCCTGAATATTGCCAGATGTCGAAGGAATATGTAACTCGCCTTAAGAGTGAGACCATCACCTGCCGCAGAGACGGGAGCCAGGTGCTTTACACCAAGGATATGATTCAGCATGCCAAAAGTAACCCGGAGAAGAATGATGTATGCCTTGGAAGGGTTCCTTTTGAGATAGGAGGGGCGCCATGCCGAAATTGTCAGCGAGGAAAGCTGCTTACAGAACTCAACGAAGGAGGTGAGGACGATGACTGACCTTGAGATGTGGTCTCTGCTGGTGGGCTTCTTTCTGCCACCGGCGATTGCCGTGATCCAGCAAAAGAGCTGGTCGGATAGCCTGCGTGCACTGGTAGCCTTTGCCTGCTGCATAGCTGCTGCTCTGGGCACATGCTATTTCAACGGTTTGCTCGATGGCAGGAGCATCGTCTCAGCTACTCTGACTGTCTTGGTCACTGCCGTAGCCACCTATAAAGCTTTCTGGCACAAGACCGGGGTGAGCGATGCTATTGAGAAGCTGACGAGTAGAAAGGCAAGGTAATAAGGTCTGCTAGAGAGGAGCGAGAGACTATTATCAACCTCAATGAGGCTGAGGACGTCGCCTACATCTATACCTGCGATCATCGATGGATGAGGCAACTGGAGGAATACGGTTTCAAGCCAGTTTAGAGAAATACAAGCAATTCCGTTGAAAAGCCAAGGATCACTATTCGCGACGATTGTGGTATGGTATTATAACGCTGGGGGTCAAAATTGGTAAGCCCAGCCCAACGACGGATGCAGCTCCAGCAAAGCATACAAAGAAGGGGAATAGAGAGTATTTATCACTACACTGCGCTTGAGAATCTCCCTGTGATCTTCAAGCACGGTGGTCTTTTCAGTCGAGCCGAGAGGAGGAAGCGGGATATCCAAGCGCGAGAGCATAGCTGGGGTCGAAGTGGGAGGGAAATAGAATTCCGCGATTACATTTCGTGCTCGTTGGATCCGCCCTATGGTATGATTGAGAGGGAGCAAGGTAATTTAGCACTTTTGGAAATTAACCCACTATTAATCTGCAATGATGATACTCTCTTTTGCCCGGCTTGGAGTTCGTTTGATAAATTCGATTTGGACTATCTGCGCCAGAAAAACACACCCGCTGATTTTGACAACCTGTTTCCTAACCCTACATCCAGCGAACCTCGCTTTTTGGGAGCGGAAATACTGATAAAAACCCACGTTCCAATTTTGGAGGTAAAAACAGTATACTTTCAAGAAGACAGGTTCCGTGACCAAGCACTTCTTGAGTGTGTCAAGATACCTGTGGCTAGACACTTTATCCTTCGTTCACCCCGTATTCGATTCGTGGTTCGTCCTGAGTTATTCAAGCGTCCGCCAGATTATTATCTAAGACGCAGGAGGTTTCGAGGTATTGACTGCTAAATTCGGAGGTTGATTATGGACAATGAGTTAGCAACCTACGCGGGGATAATAGAAAAGGCAGAAAAGACCTTAGACGAACAGCTCATTGACCAGTTCAGCGGCGTACTATTGGGCAGCGCTATAGCTGATGCTCTAGGCTGGGTCACAGAATTTATTAAAACCCCTGACCAACTCAGGAAAAATTATCGTGTCGACCAAATTCGGGACTTCTTAGCTTGGAATAAGCGAACCGGAGGACGTTTTTATACATATATCGATCGTATTTCACAGGGCGAATATTCTGATGACACTCAACTCACACTATGCACCGCACGTTCGATGATGCCGGATGGCAGTTGTGATATGGAACATTTCTCAAAAAAAGAACTTCCCAGTTGGCTCGATTACGCTAGAGGTGCAGGCATAGCCTCTACTGCAGCCGCCAGAGCCATCCAGAGAAAAACGGCAAAATGGAACTCTAACTTCTTTAGGATTAAAGCAGCAGATGGACACCTTGATTATCATGAGGCAGGGGGCAATGGAGCTGCTATGAGGATCGCACCTATTGCCCTTGCAAACATGAGAGATTTTGAACGGGCGTATATCGAAATCTGGCGGAACAGTGTTGTTACGCATGGTCATCCCCGTGCTATTGTAGGTGCCTTAGCATACGCTCGGGCATTACATCTCGTCTTGAATCACCAGGGGCTATCTAATACGGAAATAATTGCCGATTTGCGACATTTTGCCAGTGGGTTGCCTGTACCCAGTGAACACTCCGGTCTCAGGGAATGGTTACTAAGCTGGAATAGGGGCAGGGAGAAACGCTTCGAAGTTTGCTTTGATGAAACCAAGCAAGAAATGGTTGAATATATCGACTTTGTTGAGAGACGTGAACAGCGACCCACGCGAGAAGTTTTGGAACATTTAGGATGCTTTGAACGGGCAACGAGAGGATCAGGTACCGCTACTGTTGCTGCTGCTCTCTTCATATTCCTGAGACATCGGGGCCAATTTGAGAGAGCAGTAATAGAGGCGGTAAATCTCTTGGGAGCTGATACAGATACTGTGGGCCTTATGGTGGCAGGGCTGGTTGGTGCTGAAGTAGGATATATGGGTATTCCAGAACGTTGGACGACCAAATTACAAGACTTTCCATATTTCTTACGTGTAGCTAAAGCTCTAAGTAAAATAGCGTTGCGAAAAGGCACTGGCCCTGATTTGCTTCCACAAATGGATGATTTTGTAAGGGAAGGGCCAAATGTTCTCGAGGCAATGCGCATCGGTAAAATATCACAGGGTCAAAGGGTAGTGCATCCGTTACTCGGTCTTGGCTGGGTCCACAGTGTTTCGTCTGGCTGGGTCAAAAAGCGAGGGGGCGGCAAGATAATTCTTGCTCACGTTGTGTTTGACATGGGCCAAAGCTGCTGGTTCAGATTATATCTTGCGGGGGCGCGCACTTGACGATCTTCGTAAGTGGTGCATACCTTCTTCTAGAAAATAATAAGGAATGGCAAAATTCCTTTTGGGTAAAGACGGCATAAGCGTGATAAGGGTAGGGAAAATGTTTCTTGAGATAAAAATATTGGCGCCGAGTAAAGTGTCGCGTTATAGTACATTACGGTTATGACGATGAAAAGCCCTCAAATCGAGCGTATAAACAAAGAGATGCCGCAGCTACCACAACTGGCTAATGATGTGCTCCTGCTTTTTGATCCTGTGGGAGACCCAAGCGAGAAGGAGCTGAGGCTACTGGCACTTCTGAGATCAGTTGTTGAGGGCGATGTAGTCGTAGTCAAAAAGAAAGGGGAAGCTGTCGAAATAAGGAGGGTTCTGGTAGACATCTGTAGAGTGTAAATATCCTTTTCGCCAAGCTGGGGACCAGGCGGCGAACTTTAGAGTCTTAAGGCTCTTTATTCGCCGCCTTTTTATTTAAGGGCAGAGTCAATGCATAACGAAGAACTGACCAATATTCTCGCAGACGAGGGCTACGTCTCCCTGTGCTCGATATTCGAAGCCTGCAGTGAGGCAAACAATTGCCATGCCTGTGAATACTTAGACCTCTGCCTCAAGGCATGGGATGGTCTTTGCTCCACCTGGAATGGACACAAAGCAAAGACGAAGGGGGAGGTGCTGGCACTTGTGATGTCCCGAGTGGAAAGGCTAGCGAATCTTGGAAGGTTGAGCAGAACTGAAAGCACTTCCAGAGCAAGGAGGAGAGGGGGCAATGACACTTGTGAGGAGATGCAATGGGAGGAGCTACCAGAGGATGGCTGCAGTCAAGCCCTGGCAGCCTCTGTAACTTCTGCTGAGCAAGGGAGTTCGCATAACTGTGTGTTATGCGAAGCTAATCGTAGCTAAGTTTGTAGCTATGGTGGTAGGCAACATCAGGAATAAAATTCAAGATTTTGCCCCGGCGGGCGTATCTCGGATTTGTCATCCCATGAACCGTAGAGGTGCTCATACCTTCACAGAGATTCACAGAACGATTCACGCGGAGGTGTGCTGTGGAAGTATCAAGTGCTCGGCGCGGAGATAAGGTCTCGCGGCTGGAAAAGGACAAGCGGGCTCGCTTCCCCCTGGTGAAGCGCGGTTTATGCCGCGTGTGCCAGTCCCCATATCGGAATGAATATGAGCGATTGCTTCTGGATGGCTGGACATACCGCGCGCTATCCAGGCGCAGCGAGGAGCTCGAGGAACGCCCGATCGATGTGCATAGCTTCAGCACTCATGACAAGAGGCATTTCAGACCACATCTGGAGGGAGAGGTTGCGGAGAAGCTAAGGCACAGCGAGATGGCAGACGAGGTGGTGCATCAGTGGGTAAAGGTGCGGCGGCAGGTAATTGATGAGCTGGAGACCAACCTGGAGTTGTTGAAAAAGCTACGGGCACAGGTACCTGATCATCCAACCTCGGCAGCGATGGTGAGGGAGACCACCAGGCTGCTGGACACGATCTGGCGCATGCAGAAAGAGCTGGCTGACGAGGTGAAGGAGATGCGGGATAAGGGAGAGGTGCCTGAGGAGATGCTGGCAAGAGACATGGCGCAGATAGTAGAAATCCTCTGTCCTGTTTGTAGGGAAAGACTGGCTGAGGCGATTGGCGTAGATGAGCCTGACCCCAGGGCGATGGCACGGAGGGTGGTCTAATGGTCGCTGTCAGCACAATAGGGCGCAGCAGGCTGCTGGAAGGCTACTACTCCTGCGGAACCACTACTATGAGTGGTATCGAAGTATTTGCTCTGCATGAGCTACACGATCCCCAGGAGCCCTTTAAGCCGCTGAGATTGTCGCCAGACCAGAGACGACTGGCTTCTTACCTGCAAGACCTCTCTCACCGCAATGCCATCGTCTCGGCAGGCAGAGGCGCTGGCAAGACCTTGATGGGGGCGATATTGGCAGTGTGGTCGACAACGGCACTGGCAGAGTCCTTGAAGAAGCCCCACCGGGTAGTAGTGATCGGTGGCACTCAGAGTCAGGCGGACAAGCTCTACGACTGGTGCCTCAGGTTCTTTGAGCAGTCCCGCTATCTTAACTCCAGGGTCAAGGGTGATCCCATGAGGTCGAAGACTTTGTTTAAGAATGGCTCGGCGATTCATGTCTTCCCCGCCTCTGAGGGTGGAGTGAGGCATGAGCATGCCGACCTCCTAATCTTTGATGAGGCAGTGGTGGCTAGAGACGAGATGTTGAGGGCTTCCTTCTCCATCGTCGATGAATCGCCCTATCCGAGGATAGTGCTCCTGTCCACGCCTCACGACCCCATGTCCCTATTTGTGACCATCTGGCAGGACGCTGAGAGGTGGGGCTTTGAGAAGTTCAACTGGGATGCCTCGAGGTGCGAGTGGAAGGATAAGGCAGTGATAGCCACCAGGGAGACTACGCTATCCAGGGAGGAGTTCACCGTGGAGTATCGAGGGCTGCCCTCAAGCTACGAGAATGCCATATTCGACTTCGCTGACATCAGGGAGTGCCGCATCAGCGAGAAACCGAAGGCTCAGGGAGATACCCCAGTGATCGTGGGCATAGACTGGGGCTTTGCCCCTGGGCTTCACGACACCGTAGCTACAGCAGTGCAGAGGCAGGAGGAATATTTTATCGTGCTGTGCGCCGAGAAGGTGGAAGGCAAGCCCGAGGAGAAGCAGGAGCGCATCAAGACCATCTACCACGAGCTTCGTGCCGAGAGGGTTTTCGCTGACATGTCTCATATCTCGGAGAATCAGCGCCTGGCTGAAGCTGGGCTTCAGGTGACCCAAGTTCCCTTCCAGAACCGCAAGAAGGAGATGGTCTACCGGGCGCAGAGGCTGTTCCAGCAACGCCTGGTGAGGATATTCGACCAGGAGCTTGAGCTCATAAGGCAGCTTACCAACTACCAGTGGGCTGAGTCGAAGACAGGGAAGCTCACCCCGATGAAAGGGAGAGACGACTTTGTAGACTCGCTCCTTCTGGCACTTACAGGTGCAGATACTTACCATGCACCGTCAATGATCAAAATTGGTCATTACAGGTGAGGAGATGGGAATCGGTAGCTGGATAAAAGAGAGGCTGAGTCGCAGGGCACAAGAGGGGGAAGTGCAGTCCCTGGTGAGGATCGGCACCTATGGCGGGGAGCCCCAGCGCCGACTGGAAGAGGGAGAATGGTTCACCCGAATCGCCCCCGAGAAGCTGTGTCTCCTCTATATCATCGAGCCCACCTTCTTCCGTGCTGTGAATACCTATGCCTACATCCTCGCCTCTATGCCCTACAGAGTGGACTCGGAAGATGAGAAGGCTAAGAAGATAGTTTTGGACTTCTGTGAGCGCACGCATCTCTCGGGAAAGATCGAGGAGATCGTGCGCCATCAGGGGATCATCGGCAATTCCTTTGTTGAGCTTATCAAGAATGCTGCCGGACGGATTGTCGACCTGCTGGTGGTGGAAAATCCTCAAACCTTCGACTTCATCAGGGACAGCTCAGGCAGGATAGAGTTCGATGAGCAGGGCTTGCCCAAGGGATATGAGCAGAAGCTATCGAATGAAATACGAGGCAAAGGGTTCAGCCGCAACGATCTAGTCCACTTCAAGCTGTTTACTGCCCCGGGCATCTACTGGGGCATTGGGCTTATCGAGCCTCTCTACAAGACAGCGCTGAGAAAGCTGAATATTGAGGAAGCCCTGGCAGAGGTAGCCCATAAGCGTTCAGCCCCTATCGCCGTATTCCGCATGGGAGTGCTTGAGCCGCAGGAGAGGATGCCTACTGCTCAGGAAAGAAAAGACCTGGAGGAGCAGGTAAAGAACCTCACCTCCCAGAGCTATGTCTTCCTGCCGCCTTACATCGGGCTTGATTTCAAGTCGCCCGAAGGGATCGAAAGGGTGGTAGAGAGCTTAAAGCACTTCAATGAGCTAATGGCTACCGGGCTTGGCGTGCCGCCAACTATCCTCGGGCTGACAGATACCCCAGTGGGTGCAGCCAGGTCAGCAGATGTTGCCTTTGAGCGCAATATAAGAGCCTACCTGAGATCGCTATCCCGTACCTTTGAGCGGGAGATTTTCGCCAGATTGCTGGAGCAGGAGGGAATCGAGGCTCAAGTGCATCTCAGATGGGGTGATCTCTCCGAACCCGATAAGCTGTCCAGGGCGCGAAGACTTGGGGTGTATGCCCGAGCTGGTTTGCTTTCGCCAGACCCGAAATTAGAGAACTGGATCAGGCAGTATGAGGACCTCCCTGAAAGGGAAGAAGCCAAGGGTGCGCCTGCTCTCAGTGAGGAGGAGCTCAGGAACCTCATTGGGCAGGAGATGGAGCGCCTGGAAGCCAGGGTCAAGGAAATAGTGAGGCAGGAATTAAAGGATGACTGGGCAAACTATTAGCTCTCTACGCCAAACAATCGAAGGATTGGCGCAAAAGCTGGCTGACAAGGTGAATGCCGAGCTGCGCAAAGCCAGGGATGAGGTGACAAGGCGCAGCGCAAGGACTGGAAGGCAGGTATCGATGCCACCACTCTTTCTAGCGCCAAGAACAGCCTGAAAGCAGTGGATAGGGAGTATAACCGCTTGCTCAAAGATCTGGAATCACTTGTCGATGGGTTTATCGCTGAAGCATGGCAACTTTCTCGTGCTGAGGCATTTAAGCCTGTAGTTGCTACTCACCAAGGAGCCTTGGCAGCCTCTGGCGATAGTCACGGGGTGGAGAATTTGCAGAAGCCGCCATTAACCCCGTCTGAGAGGCGCCTGGTGAAGACACTCTCACAGCTTACCTACGAGGCTTACAGGACGGTAGCCTCGGAATGGTGGGGACGCACTCGAACCAACATCGCCATAGGCGTGGTGCGGGGAGAGGACATGGCAACAGTATCCCACAGGATAAGACAGCAGTGCCAGGTGAGGCAATCGGATGCTGTGAGGATCGCCCGCACCGAGACAGCACGAGTGTCAGAGCATGCCCGAATGCAGGAATTTAAGGCTCGCCGGGTAGAAAAGCTGGACATCGTGCTCGGTCCCAACCCTTGTGAGAGATGCGCTGATCTCGTCAAGGGCAACCCTTATGAAAGGGATAAAGCTCCCTCGGTGCCCATCCATCCCAATTGCATGTGTGCTCTGGCACCTGTGATTGAGGATTTGCCTGAAGCGCCGCCGCCTGAAGGAAAGTGGACGCCCAGGGTAATCAATGCAGGTTACTCCGATCTGGAGAGGCGCAGGCTCAACCGGATGCTAGATAAGCTGCCAGAGCGAGATAAGCAGAATATGATGCGTTACCTTGCCAGTGAGGATAACTGCCCGGTTGTCCTGCGCCCTGAAGAGATGAAACGGCGCTTTGGCTTTGATGCTGAGATCAAGTATGGGAGGGACTACAAACCTTACACCGACTGGGCAGGACTTTATGAAAGCTCAGAGAACAAGGTCTGGGTTCTGCCGGAATATCGAGACCACGCTTTAATACATGAGGTTGCCCATCAGTATTATCACCGGGGCGTCCCACTGGGAACGATGCGTCATAGCCAGGTATGGAATGGAAACTATGCCTGCTATGAAAAGGCTAAGGCGGCGGGCAGGGCGGTTACGGAATACGCACTCACCAACGAGCGGGAGTATTTCGCCGAGGGGGTCAAGTTCTTCATCCAAGACCCGCGTCGACTATATCAGCGGGATAAAGCTATGTATCGCTTTTTGAACGAGCAGGTGTTCCCTGGCACCTATGAGAGGCTGCCCAGGCCGGAGGCAAAGCTTGAGGAGGTGCGAGTTGGCTGAATATGAGGTCATAAGATACCACGGTCACCCTGAATCGCCGACTGAGGAAGTATTGGGACGCATCTCCTGGGACGCAGATAGGAAGGATTTATCCTACGAGGTATGGAATGGAGAGCTGGCGCGGCTGCTGGCTGAGGTAAAGCGAAGGAAAGCAGTAAAGCGATTCCAGGCTGGGCCTGAGCCCGAGCGAGAGGACGTGCTGGTGGACAACATCGTGGATACGCCCATGGACGACCCCAAGTTTATCAGCTATCTGGATGACTGGTTGGCGAACTACGGATTCAACCTGGTGGAAATGGAGCGATGATAAAGATCACCTTTCTGGGAACGATATGTGAAGAAGGCTTTCCTCGCCAGGACTGTGACTGCCCCCAATGCAGGGAGGCAAAGAAGTTGGGCGAGCGTTATCACCACCGCATGCATTCTTCGCTGCTTATTGAGGCAGATGATAGGATGCTCATGATCGATGCCGGTGAGGGACACGAGGGGACGGTAGCCAGCGTCGAACCTGATGCGATCCTGATAACCCATGCCCATCCTGATCACCTCTCAAGGGCGCTGGAAAGCCTTGAACCAGGAATCCCTGTTTACATGAGTGAGGAAACTACTGAGGTAGTCAAGCTGCCCAATGCGCAGGTCTTTACCAGAGACAAGCCCTTCGAGGTCGCTGGCTTTAAGGTCATGCCCCAATCTGTGGTCCATTCCCTGGTTGCTCCCGCCGTCTGCTTTAGAATTTCGAGAGGTAACTTCACTCTCGTCTATTCCCCTGATGTGCTTTCCATTCCAGCAAGGGAGCAGTTCCTGAAGGGAGTCGATCTTTACATTGGAGATGGCTCCTCCCTCACCAGAGACATCATCCGCCGCAGGGACGATAAGCTCTTCGGGCATGCTTCAATGATGAGGCAAGTCCGCTGGGCTGAAGGAATAAAGCAGGTTCTATTTACTCATGTGGGGCATCTGAGGAAGACGGAGGCTGATGTCAACCAGGCTTTGCGCATCGCTTCGGATGGCAGGGCTAAGCTGGCAGAGGACGGCATGAGCCTGGAATTCGAGAGCCTTCAGGTCACCACCGAGACGATTGCGCCAGTTCTGGCCCCAGTGGTTCCCGCTCAAGTCGAGCCGCAGAATCTGATTGAGAAGGCGGAGGATTATGATGCTTCCGCCCCCAGAGATGACCAGCTTCGGGATGACTGGCGCATCGTCTGTGGCTGGTATTCTACCCTCAAGGAAGGTGGCAACATCAGGTTCTCTGAAGAGACTATTGTTCAGGTCGCCAGCAAAATCCTTAAAGAGCTGCTGCGCAGGAAACGGAAGAGCCCGTCAGTCTTCACCCCCCGCCCTGGCCAAATGAAAGAGCATCCCAGGGAGCTATATGAGCGCATCACCAAAGAGTGGAAGCCTGAGGACAAAGCCTTTCTGGAAACCGAGCCCGGGAACCTTGAGGTAACCATCGAGGATTTCAGCGAAATTGAAGAGTTGGTGAGACAGCCCTTCGGCTCTCCAGGCGGCAAACTTTGGATTGCCCCCAGGATAGTCTCCATGATCCCACAGCACAGGGTTTATGTGGAGCCCTTTGCTGGCGCTGCTGCCGTCTTCTGGACCAAGGAGCCATCTGAGGTGGAGGTTCTCGGCGACATCGATCCAGAGGTAATGTTCGCCTATCACTTTATCCAGAAAGCTTCCCCGGAGGATATAGCTCGGCTCAGGCGATATGACTGGCGGCACAGAAGGGAGCTATTTGAGCAGCTAAAGCGCGAGCAGCCTAAAGACGATGTGGAGCGCTTCCGTCGTTTCCTCTACCTGCGAAAGGCAAGCTACGGCAGCCGTGGCGTCAACTTCATGGAGGCCAAGCGGGAGCGGGCCATCAGCCTGGACAGCTTTGAGAGGTGGCGGGAGCGGCTCAAGGGGGTGCACCTGCATACTGGCTCCTATGAGGAACTGCTGGACAGGTATGACAGCCAGGATGCCTTCTTCTACCTCGACCCTCCCTATCCCGGCCACTGGCAGGGAGAGGAGCACGGCTTTACCCGGGAGCAGTGGGATGGCCTCATAGAGAGGCTAAAGAGGCTCAAGGGTAAGTTCATCCTGTCTCTGTTCAGAGACCTGGCGGGGACGCTGCCTTCTCACTGGCACGTGAGGCGAATCAAGACGCACCGTTCCATGGGTCAGGATGATGTCGGGAAGGTCCTTTACCACTACGAATATCTCACTGCCAACTTCCCTTTTAAGGATACAGCTAAGCATAATGTGGAAGAGCTAGAGGCTCGTGAAATAGCCAGTCTTTGGGTTTCGGGGTTGTTTGGCAGCTATGGTGGCAAGACCAGAATATCTCGTCGAATAGCAGCCCTGATGCCACCTCATGAGAGCTATGTCGAGCCCTTCGCCGGTGGTGCAGCTGTCTTTTTCCATAAGGATGAGGTGCCTGTTGAGGTGCTCAACGACAAAGACCCTGAGATTGCCTTTGCTTACCGCTTTGCCAAAAGGATCACAGACGACGAGATCGCCCGACTGAGGAAAAGACAGTGGGTAGTAAATCGAGCAACCTTCGACAGGTTGAAGAGGGAGTCACCCAAAGATGACCTCGATCGCTTCTATCGCTTTCTCTATCTCGCCTATGCCCGCTTTAGAAAACAGGGCCTCCATGTCAACACCGGCATGATTGGAAGGAAGATAGGCGTGGTCGACCGCCTGCCGCGAATACGAGAGCGACTTCAGAATGTCAGAATTTATAGCGAGGACTTTGAGCCGGTGATAAAGAAGTTCGACAGCCCCAAAACCCTGTTCTACCTTGATCCACCCTATCCCAGTCGCATTCAATATGGGCCGGAGTTCAATGAACAGGACCTGGAACGTCTAATCAAGGTTTTGAGCGGGATTAAAGGCAAGTTCATCCTGTCCCTTGATCACGAGCAGCGGAAGAAGCTACCTCAGAAGTGGGAAGTAAAAGTGATTCGGCGTCCCCGAGAGACGACTCGCTCAGGAGACCTCTTGGTAGTTCCTGACACTGAGCTCCTGGTGTTCAACTTCACTCCATCGAAGGAGAATTTGGAGGCTCTGGCAGAACGACCGCTAGAAGATTTTGATGCTGAGGAGCTTATCCTATGGCATAACAGACTGCACAAGCTTTATGCCAATAAGGGCAGGCGCAAAGCAGCCGGCATGAGCCTTGAGGATGTAGTGAACGAACATGCCCTGGTGGTAGATGAGATAGCGCGCCGCCACCTGAGGCACTTCATGTTGGATGAACTGGATGAGAAGTCATTACCATTCCAGACCTCGAAGTTCGAGCAATACCACTGGCCGGTCGAAGGCGCTGAAGGTGAGGTGACGCTCACCGAAGTTCTGGAGAGCTTACCTCAAGAACTGATCATCGACCAGCCTGTGTATCTCAGCGGGCGACCGGTTAATGAAGGAAGGATTGACCCTGCCAGCGGCTCAGATATTGATGTCATCTTTCCACCCTTAGGGGAGGAGCTGGCGGACTGCCTGCCGTCGGAGATTAGCGAACTGCTTCATACTTTCTACGATGCCGACGCCCCCAGTATCGGCTTTGCCTTGCCGATCTACAGGATCACCTTGAGGAAATTACCCTTGCCTATTCCGGATGGAGAGCCTGATGAGACACTGCTTACTACGGACATCTGGGATCTGGCTAAAGGACTCAGTGGCATCGACGATGAAGGATTGCTGCAGCGCCATGCCCAGATTCACAAAGCATGGGATAAGGGACAGGAAGCCCAGACCGAGATTGTCGATGTTCATACCCTGATCGTGCTAGAGATGTCGCGTCGGCATATCAAGCACGCTTATAAGGATGAACTTGATAAACGAACTCAGAAGATAATATTCGAATACCCGCCCAGACCTGAGGCAATGAAGAGGTCACTCGTTCCTGCCTTCGTCAAGCCTGCCCCGGGCTTTGAGGAATTTGAGTTCGGCGATCCCGAGACCCTGTGGCAGAACTGGGTGGAGAAGTATGCAGTGCCCCAGGGCAAGAAAGTAGTGGTAGAGCCAAAGTGGGATGGTTTTGTTATGGCTTTCGTGAAGGATGGAGATGATGTGGAGATCATCACCGAGGATGAGAAGCGGGACCGGGCTAAATACGTGCCACAGCTGGTCGAAGAATTAAAGTCCCTTCCCTGTGACCAGGTGGTATTCTTCGGCGAGGTCATCTGGTTCCAGGATGGCAAAGCCACGGAGCGAGAGCAGGCGATAAGGCTGGTGGTCTCCAAGGAGATTATGGCTGATCTCGATGTAAGGGTGTTCACTTATGAGATAGTGAGGATTGATGGCGAAGACTTGAGCAAGCTCGGCTACCTTGAGCGTATGAAGCATCTGGACAAGCTGCTTCCCAGGGATAAGAAGCATCTCAAGAAGACGCCCAGATATGTCGTAGATACGAAAGCTGAGTTCCTTGATGCAGTGGAGAGGGTAAAAGATCTTGAGGGCTCCGAGGGTGCCATGGCTAAGCTGGGAGATTGGGTCTTTGCCGAGGCAACAGTGGATAAAGAGGGCATCGGCAGAACCCAGGGCATGGCTAAGTTCAAGAAGACCTACGACATCGAGGTTGAGGTGGCAAAGGTGATCCCCAAGCGGGAGTCTGGGACACGGAAGTCAATCCCCGGTCAGTGGATGTATGACTGTGTGGTCAGGGACGAGCAGGGCAATGCCATCCCAATTGGCACTACCTATGGCACGAGCGTCAAAGCAAACGTCGGTGACATCATCACGGTGAGGACACAAAGGCTTCGCGCTTACACTGACGATAGAGGCAGAATCGTCAAGCTATCGTGGATGTGGCCCAAGGTGCTGGGACTACGGGAGAAGCGAAAGGAGTCCACACCGTGGAAGGAGCTCTTGAAAATAATCTCCATGGTTGGCAGAGCAGAAGAGCTTGAGCCTTGCCCCTTTGTGGAGGACCCTGATGTCTGCCCACTCTATTCCAGGTTCGAACATTCTGAATCTCTGGAGCACCTCCGCTTCCCCATCAAGTGCGTGCTGGCCAGCCTTTATCGCTGCCCACTAGTTAAGCCTTATTACTATGAGTCCCCTCAGAAGGTGAATGTAAGGTGACCATCACAGTAGTTGAACTCTACCCCGAGATGCTCACTCAAGAGGCGCTGGATATACTAGACGCTTCCATCGAGACGCTGGCTGCTGAGGATTACCCGGCTAAGCAGGGGCTTCGCTTTGTCTGGCAGTGGCACTGGAGAGGCGAGTCAGTGCATGGTGATCTCCGCTTTGAATGGAATGACCACCTGCGCGGTTTCACCGTCTTTGCCGATAAAGAGGATGTAAAGGCAGACACGGCAGTGACTAATGAACCTGGCATGGGGGGCAAGAAGCTGAGGGCTACTCGAAAGGCAAGGCAGCCCAAACAGTGGCTTGAGGTAAAGGGCGAGGTGCCGCCAGGTGAAGTCGGCGCAACGAAGAATCTCCCCGGCATCTTTGAGGTCTACGACAAAGGCACTTACGAATACGGAGCACAGAAGCCTTACCTCTATGAGTTCTTCCTGCATGGCAAAAAGCTCACCGGGCGCTGGCTCATCCGTGCCTTCCGCTTCCCCAGGCTTGGCCCCAAGAAGCAGCCACAGAAAGGTAAATATGACCTGGTTCTCCTTCTTTGGAAGCCGGAGGATCAGACGCCCTACGCAGTGTCAAAGCGAGCCAGAGAACTAAAGTGGTTCTCGCCCAAGGGGATCATTCCTCTCCCTAAAGATTGGATTGATGAGCATCCCGAAGAATATCAGAAATGGCTGGAGCAAGCTAAAGAGGTGTGGAAGAAGGGTGTTAAGGAAGAGCTGCCAGCCTGGGAGAGGAGGACAGCTAAAGAATCCGAGGATAAACCGGAGATTTGTGACATCGAATGGGTAGTGCATGAAGCTACCTGGAAGGGGCAAGAGGTCATCCGACGCATGCCGAACGTGAGGTGGTTCCTCAGGCTAAAGATGGAAGGGGATGTGCGCTCCTTCGAACTCGATGGGCATCCTCTATGGTCTGGTTCGCTCATTGCCTTCGATGAGGGGATCGTTGACGATAAGTGGTTTGACTTCGAGGGCGAGATACCGCCTGGGGGCAGGTATAACCCTACTAAGACTCTCCCGGTTACCATGTCCATTCTGTTCCGGGGCAGGGGCACGCTGACCGATACAGGCGAGCCTAAGCAGAGGTGGCTCTTGAAGCTAAAGGACAAGGAATTGGCAGGCAGTTGGGTCCTAGAGCAAGAAGAGGAGGGCGGTGATGTATGGACACTCAGCCGGGGTGAGCTTGCTTCTCTTGCTGAGGTGGACTTCGTCTGCCAGCATCATCGGTGGGGGGACGGGCACCACTGGGACATCAGGATCAAATTCCCGAACCGGCCCTACCACGATAAGTGGGCGCTGGAAGCAAATCCAATTGAAACTGGGCTGGAGCAAGAGATTCCTGCCGTGCGTTCCAGGGGCTTTGATAACTCGTGGATAGAATTCGAAGGGGAGATACCTCCCGGCAAGGAAGGTAATCCCACCAAGGATAAAATTGCCTATGTTGAGATTCTGGATAAGGGCAGGGCAACCGTGCACAATGATTCGCCCCGTTTCTTAAGCCTCACCTTCAAAGGGGACAGGCTGAAAGGCTACTGTGTCTTTGTGCGACGGAATACGGTCTGGCACTTCATTAAGTCCAGACTACCACAGGCACTCAAGGTTGGCGATCCACGGAAGGGGGAGCCTTATGATCCGCCAAAGGTAGAGGAGACAGAGGAGAGCATAGAATTCACCTTCTACGACATTAAGGCTTTTACAGTCGCTGTCCCCCAGTCAAAGCTCAGGAGATACATCAGGGATATTCCTGAAGGAGTGCATTACAACCTGGCCCAATATCCGGTAAAAGGTGAGCTTCCCGAAGTTCGTATTCAGAGTATCGCCTTTGATAAGCCAAAGTGGACAAAAGAGAAAGCAGAGCAGTTTATTAGGAAGACAAAGCCCTGGGAATTCGTGGCTCAGCAGGTGAAGGGTGAGCAGCTAACCTGTCCAAACTGTGATGAAGTGCTTAACCCTAAGGCTGTGAGGCTGGCGAAGCTGAGCGATGAATTCAACGATGTGTTCCGGTGCTCTAGCTGCAAGCATGTCTTCAGCCCTTCAGAGTAAAGCTGTTGTCAAGTCTAACGGTTTGCGGATAAAAGAAGTTGCCGAAGGCAATTTGGGGGAATCTCTGATTTCCCTTTTATCCGCTGTTAGCCATAGTCTGCCATTTAGACATTCACCGATTCCGAATATTATTTAAAATCTCAATGACCTCAGAGATGCTCTGTGGTATCCTTTCTTTTGGATCATCAGCAAGGAGCTTGGACATCAATTCTTCTAAAGGTGATAAAGACCTGCGTCTTAGTTCCTCAAGACGTTCTCTTCTCTTTTCCCTAGTGGTATAAACCTTTTTCGGACCTTTTTCGCCCATGAGAAGATCAAACAATACACAACCGATCCCATAAATATCAATCAATTTCCATGCTTCAACATCGGTGGGTGAAACCCTGCCATCAAGCCATTCTAACGCTGCATAATCGCGAGTTCCTCCAAACCTTGAGTGAGCTAATGATTGTAGGGGTACTCCAGGAAAATCCATCAATTTTATTACACCGAAATCCATCAATTTTATCATTAACTTATTATCCTTTTCTTTTGTAACCATAATATTGTCTGGTTTAATATCACGGTGGCATGCTCCTTCGTCATGAAGTCCTTTAACGGCACCGCACAACTGTTCCATGATCCTAATGATCTCACTTTGATTTAATGACCTCCCCAAAATATAGTGGGACAGAGTTTCACCACTAATAAACTCCATTAAAAGAACATGGTTTTTTCCTTCAGAACCTTCGACAGGAATCCTGTCGTCCCAAAAGATCCTAACTATATTTGGGTTACGTCTTATAGATTCTAATTTTGCAACTTTAACTTCATTTTTTATTTTTTCTTCTTGTTTCCCTGGTTCTTCTCGGTGAAATAACCACTCTTTGTATACCTTTAGTGCAAATGGTCCAGCTGAAGGAAGAGTTTCCGGAGTGAAAATTTCGTTAACCCAAATCCTATAAACTTCTCCGGCAGCCCCTTCGCCTTCAAAACGATGGAAAACGTAAGTTGCTTTTTCCCCTGTAAATGTATCATTAGGCTTAGGGTTTCTAATATCAGGCTTTGTAACTTTTCGTCGAAAATCATCTTTAAATATTTCGTAAATGCCAGGCCCTTGACTACAGTCACCACAAGCAAGTATCTCGATAAAAAGCTTTTTCCCTGGTATAGGTTCTAGTTTCTTTAAATAGTTAAGAACCAACCGGATATTTCCGCTAACACGTTTAACGGGAATATTCAATTCTTTCAAAGCCTCTTCAACGGTACCAACTCTTGGAATTTCACCTGCTGGTTTAGGTGGGGGATCATCAAGTTCTTCATATTTTATCGTGTCTAAAGAAACATTATAATTTTCACATAATTTCTCAAATTCACTCCAAGTAATAACAGCATTAACAAGTCCTACGTATTCTTTCATGATGGTTTCTTTATAGGATATGTCGGGACCTAAAAATACAATTTTTATATCCTTAATACCTTTTTTCTTACATTCTTCACGAGCTACCTCAGCAGAAGCAAAAAATGTAGACTTAGCTTTAACTAAATATTGCTTAAGCCTATCATTGCGCCTTACATAGTTTCGAATAGCGCCACATCGCGAATCGATAAACAAATCAGACCTTGATATATTATCTTTTACATAATTTTTGATATCTTCTAGAGATTCGGGCACTCCTAGTCTGCTTCGGAATACAGCTTTAGCGCCTAGTCTTTTAAATACACCACATACGCGACCTAGGTGCATATCCTTTAATAATGAATAATGTTCGATACCGGGACCGATTAAAACTGCATATGGCTCCCCGGAGTCTATCCACTTTGACAAGTATGGTAAATGATTGATAGGTTGAATAGCGGCACAAGAAGGTGAATCTTTATCAATCATACGGCAACATTCGCCACATGAGAAACATGTAGATGAATCAATCCAAGCGTACTTCCTCCTCCAACGTATCGCTCCTACAGGACACCACTGTTTGCACCAGCATTCATTTGTAATTGTGCACCTCTCAGTATTAACAAAAACAGCCACTTCTTCTTGCTTCTTATTGAGGGAAGTCATAATTTGTTTCCTCCTTATTTATAAGGCAAGATTACGCCTAACGTTAATAAGGAAAAGATCATGTAAAAGCTCGAAATCGTAGAAGAGTGATGAGATGTCCAATAAGTAAGATTTTTATCGTTTGCGAAGATTAGCTTTATTTTTAGGTAGTCCAATTTCTATCTACCTCCGAAAAATGGCAGATAACATCCAAATAGACGAACTCTAGGTTCGCCCAATCCGCTATTTGCACGTGAATCCAGCCTTTTGAAATCATTATAAGCCGACCATACCAGTAGCACAAGGTAGGGGAAAGCGACGTGGCTTCCCCTACCTTGTGCGATGCCCAGGCATAAGCTGATGTTACGCTATAACTTTACCATCCCTCTGCCTGGCACGCAGCTAGGATGGTAGTATCCCTCCGCCGTCTTTACCACCAGCGTACCCCTGGTCATCCGCCGCTCGCACCCTTTGCAGATGACGACGGCAGCCACCAGCGTTTGAAGTTCTTCTCCCTCGGCTGATGGCTCTGGAGCTTCGGCGCTCGGTGTCTCCTTGTTGGCAAGTGTCTGTGATATCTTTGCAGACTCGCCAGTCTCAACTACCGCCTCCACAGTCTCAGCCACAGCCTCAGAAGATTCAGCTTGACCAGCGGGTGCCTCGCCCCGAAGCTCAGCCTCCACCTGACGGCAGTCCGCCGCGTCCTCCTCACTGCTCTCACTGAATACCTTGATGATGGCGTTCAGCGTCAGCTCAGGCCAGCTCTTGGCATGCCGCCTCTTGAGGCGCTCTAACGCCTGAAAGGTCAGCTCGCTTACCCGGAAGGCGATGACCTTTTTTTCTGCTCCTTTCTGCTTCTTTTCCCTTGCCATTCTTTCTCACCCCCTCTCTTTTTAGATTTAAGCAGCATCTTTCACTGCTTATCTTGCCTTTCCATTTCCTACCAAATAACCTCTGTTCCATCGTTGCACCTTTCCAACGTAAACCAGGCTGAATCCTGCCAGCCCGTTTAGGCAGTTGTCCCTGGTGACCTCGTAGCCACAGTAGGGCTTGAGCATCCTTACCTCTGCGTCACTGCCCAGTATCAACCTGAGCAGCTCAGGGAGCGATGCAAACCACAGAACCCCTCGCTCTTTATCCTTGCCTATCGCCAGAGGCATGTGATTTCGGGCAAGCCAGATAGACTTGCTCCGCATATCGGCGAAGGCTATGGCGAATCCTCCGTTGACCCTAGCCAGAGCCCTGCGCACTGCCCTAGGCCTCATATGCCCATTTGCATGCCTACGCAGAAGCCTGAATATCACCTCGGAGTCCACCTGAGTGGTGGCTCCTACCTGCTGGGCAAGCTCACGGTAGTTTGCCACTACCCCATTGTGAACGCCTATTATCGGCCCGACTAAAAGTGGGTGATTGTTGGCATTATCCTTGGGGCTTCCGTGGGTTGCCCATCTGGTGTGCCCTACCACTCCCACCGTCTCGCTGGTAATGGTGTCGAGGAGTGCCCAGAATGCGGGCTGCATTACCATCCTTGAGGCTGGTCCGGGCTGCTTGTGGTAATAAGTCGTTTTGCCCGGGGTGAACACGAAGGCACCAGCGGCATCTCTGCCTCTTACCTCGGTAGCTGCCAACAGGGTGGCGAAGTCCTCTCGGATACCTTCAAACTCCTGTTTTGTCCTCTCTCGCCTATCAAGCACAAATCCCGCGATTCCACACATGCTAGACCTCCTCGATGTATCGGATTAGCTCAGCCTGCCTCAGGCTCTCCAGGAATCGCCTCGCTGATGCTGTGTCAAGGCTCTCGCCGTATATCATCTTCGTCCGCTGTGCCACCCTATCCTTGTATTTCTCATCAGCGATCTCTTTCTCGAACAGCGCTGATTCTTTCATCGCCCTTACTACCTCGGCAGGCGTATTTCCTTCAAACCTGTCTCCGGTATAGACCATTTCGATAACTATCCTTGCCATCTCTACACCCCTTTCCAGACCAGCTTGTGATGCTGGAACAGCATCCGCTCCTCCGCAGTAAGCCCCAGCCCGCTGGCTAACCTGTAAAGCGGATTCCTGCGGGTCTCCATTGGCTTTATCCCTCGCAACACCGTTGTCTCATTAAGGCTCTTGTGCACCAGCCTCAGGCACAGGGTAACCCACGCTTTAATATCGGCGGGATTGAGTGTTCCATCGAAGTAACGGAACTCTATCGTCCCCCGGTAGTTGTAGCTGTGCAGGTTCAGTCCACGATAGCGAGTGGGGTTGTATTTATTAGCAAAGAGCCGAGGCAATTCCTGCCTCGGCACCCCATACCAGCGCTCCCAGAAGCGCTTGAAGCTTTTCGCTTTCATCAACCGGTCGTAATCGGTCTCGCCGTTGCGGTGGACTTCCTCGATGGGCTTGCAGTAGCGGTAGTGGTTGCCGTTCCTGCCCCGGTGCTCAGCATCACCGCCCCTGGCAATCTGGTAAATCCAGGGCTCGTAGGCTCTGGTGTTCTGCACCAACCTCTTGATGCTCTCCAGGTCGAAGCCACTGCCGTCCACATGGATGTGGACGCTGCACCTTTCGCTCACCTTTGCCCTAGCTCTCTTGAGCATCCTCATTACCTCTTCTACCTCTGCGAACTCGCCCAGGGTCATCGGCGGCGATATGATCTCGCAGCCACCATGCAGGCTGCCATCGCCAGTCACCTTCCACCCTCTGGGAAGGCTAAGCTCCTGCCTTGCCCGCTCGGTGGAGATGCCCTCGATTTCTATTTCGATCCCGAACCTGCGGCTCTCTATGGTAGCGTTTCGGTTTCTCATCTCCGCCCTCCTTTCCAGCTTCACATTCATTGCTCTGAATCTGGAGAAAGTCAATACCATTTGCTGCGAATGTGCGGACTTTCTTTTAAAGAATTTTGGTGGCAGCTCTTGACAAAACCATGCCTTCCGCGATAGTACGTACGATAGAGACCACGCTCGGGAAGTAGCCCGGAGCGGGGAAAACGCTGGACGAGCCAGTGCGGTCGAGGCACTGGCTCGTCTTTTTATTTGACGAAGCCAAAGGAGAGAACTTATGGCAGAGGAAATAGGGCAACCGATTCTGGAAGAATTAACACAGGAGCTAGAGCAAGCGCATCAAGAGATACTGCGTCTCAAGGGCTATACCCAGGCCACCGGGCTAGTGTCCTCGGCGACCACAGCGAACAAGGTAGTCAAGCTCCGGGGAATTGCCATCAGCGAAGGCACCCACAACGGGAAATTCTATCCGTGGGAGGAGCTGTCAAAAGACTCCTTTGTGGAGTCCTTCATCGGCAAGCCAGTAGTGGTGGACCACAAAGAAGGGCTGCCGTCTGAGGTGGGGCTGGTAAAGGAAGCGAGGAAGGACCCCGAGCGAAGGGCAATCCTTGTTGACCTCGAAATCTACGATGAAGCACGTGGCAAGCAAGCCCTATACCTCATGGAGAACGATCGTCCCGTGGGCTTATCGGTTCAGGTCTGGGAGAAAGTGTCGCACGAAGACGGACGAGAGGTAGCCAGAGACCTGGAGCTTCAGCACCTGAGCCTGACTATGGACCCTGCCGATAAGGAAGCTCGCATAGTGGCAAAGCTGAGCCAATGTGGAGAGATCGAGGAGGGAGAGATGTCTGAGGAGACGAAAGAGGAGATCAAGGCCCTGATGGTCGATGACTTCGAAAAGCTGGCAAGCGAGGTAAAGGATGATGAGGTGCTCCTAGCATCACGAGTGCCGGAAGGGGAACTGGCGGAGTATAAGTATCCCTACTACCGCTATCCGAAGTATGGACAGCCTGCGGGCAGGGCTCGCCCAGGAGGTCCTCCTGCCGGCTATGAAGCCCTCGAGCCCAGGCTAGCCGACCTGGAGAAGCGAGTAACTGCTCTGGAAGAGGCGGTCAAGAAGCTCTCCTCAAAATCAGAGGAAAAGCAGGCGGAGGCGGAAACCAGCGCCCCCGCAGAGGAACTGAAGTCAGAGACCCAGCCTGCTGAGGAGGCTAAAGCCGAGCAAGAGGAAATGTCTCGCAAGGATGAAGCTACCGAGAGGGACAAGGCTCTGGAGGAGCTTTCCAACCTTCATCCCGCTGACCTTATCTTCCTGGAGCAGATCGCCAGAAGGAGGGAAAGCCTGTGAGCGAAGAGCTTAAGGAAGTAATGCAAGTCTTGAAGGAGACAAAGGAGATGCTGGCAAGGCTGTCTGAGGAAAACCGTGAGCTCAAGGGGAGGCTCAAAGGCTCGGAGAAGGAATTGGAGCGGCTGAAGAAGCCCCTCCCTCGGCAGAGCCGACCTGAGGAGCGGGAGAGCGTCAGCTTGAGCCAGCGAATAGAATCACTTTCCAATGCCAGGGAAGCAGTCGACCTAGCTGTGGAAACGATTATCGAATCGAGGAGGAGAGGAGTGCTATGAAGACGCTGGAGCAACTGGCAACGGTTGAAACCACCACCATAACAGAGATGCTGCCCAAGGTCATCTCCAAGGCGGTGGAGCTAAAGGCGAGGGAGATTCTCCTGGGTAGGAATCTGCTGAGGCGGAACACCGACATTCTGGTGCCCAAGCCGGGGAAAAGCGTGTTCCTGCCCATCAGGAGCCAGATAACAGCCCAGGAGTTCGCTGAGGGCGCTGATATGAGCGCGGTGACCCCTGAAGGTGTGACCTACAGCGATACTGTAGAGGTTACGCCGACCAAGTTCGGTGTGCCCCTCAAGATCACCCAGGAAGCCATCGATGCTGCCCAGCACGATGTCATTCGGGACAACATCGACGAGGCGGGCTATGCCATGGCTTTACTTGAGGATACTCGCATCATGAACGAGATCTTCGGAGTGACCGTGGTCACCGATGAATCCGTGGCCTTCGCCGAGGGCTCAACCGATGGGGAGCTGGCACATAGCCCGGTGCTGGCCATCACCGCCTTTACGATGGCAGGCAAGAGCCTGGTAGGCGTCAACTACAGGGATGGCAAGCTGAGGATAGACTCGGCGGCTGGCGCCGGTGGTGAAACAGCTACGGTGAGCTACACCTATGCCTCAGGACGCCACTACCACTACATCCAGACAGAGACCACCCATACCGACCTCACCTACAAGAACATTCTGGCAGCCCAGGCAGAGGTGCTGGCAAGAAAGGAGAGGCCCAACTTCCTGATCCTGGATGCTGCTGGTGCCAACCTTTTGCAGAAGGATTTGGTAGGCTATCTCACCTTCCAGGCTGGAGAGGGGGCTATCAGGGTTCCCGGCGAGATCGGAGCTGTGGGCAGCCTCAGGGTGGCTATCTCAGGGCAGGTGCCTTCGGGCAACGGGCTCGTCATCGCTACCGAGAGGGCAGGGTGGATCGTGGACAAGCGTGATCTCACCACCAAGCGGGAGGACGAAGCAAAGACCGACTCCATCCGCTTCTACATCACCAAGATCTCAATTGCCAAGATCACCATGCCCGACGCTCTGCTCATCATTGGGGGCATGCAGTCGAACGCCATACTTTTCTAAGCGATAGGGAGGTAGTGTGAGCAACAAGGAGCCTCTTACTAGAGAGGAGTTCCAGCACTGGTGCAAGAACGACTTCAAGCACTTGGTGAAGAAGGTGTGGCGGATAGAGGGCATCCTCTATGTGCTGGTACCTCTGGTGCTGGCAATTCTTGCTGCGGTGCTAGCTGTGCTGATGCGATGACAGAGGAGGAATCGAGTGTCTGATAGGGTTCAGGAACACTGGCCAGGCTATATCCCCAGGCGTTACCGTGACATGGGCGACGGCACCTTTGCTGAGCGCCAGGTAGCTGCCATCGAGGATACTTCAGGGCAGAGGATAAACCCGGCAAGAGAGGATGGCAACCTGGCCTCCATCCTGGCTCAGCTTGATATAACCCTCTCTGCTCTCAGGGATGCCATCTGTGCTGCCGCGCCAGATAGCAAGACGCTCAATGATCTCTATAGCAGGCTGGACTCCATAAACAACCGGATTTACGAGGCGAGCCAGACCCGCGCCAACTATGGTTCGTCTACCGGAGCAGCCCTCACGGTAGACCTGGATACCTCGGAGCTTGGTGGGCGGATAGAGGTAGACGTGTGGGTCAAGAGCTCGGCAGCGGCCAGCTTCGAGGTTAGGGGCAGCAGGAACGGAAGTGACTGGCGGTTGATCGACACCATTAGCCTTTCAGCAGCCGGTGAGGAGTGCAGGCATTACTCCAACGCCTACAGGCATCTGAGGGTGACTACCCCGGCAGCTAACAACAACGAGGCAGAGATTGTAGCTACGAGGTAAAACATGAAGTGCATTTACTGCGGTTCGACTATGAGGAGAAGGCGGGCTCCTCTGGATGACTGCCCTAAAAGGGTGGAATACACCTGCCGAAACTGCGGACATATCCACTTCACGGTGGAGGTCAAATAAAACAAGGAAGGAGGTTTTTAACAATGACAAACTACACAGAACCAAGGCCCCAGCTTTCAGCAGAGGAACTGCGGCGCAGAGCCGATGAAAGGAGAGTGCCCCCGCTGCCTGGGGTGGGGGAGTTTTCCACTGGCGAGCCTCCCCTCAGACTAAAGCTTCTTTCGGAGAAGCTGGGCATCCCCATTCCTGACCTGGAGAAGCTTGCTCCTCAAGCCGTTCGGGAACTGGTGGAGAGGAACGCCGACAAACTGGGCGTGAGGGTGCTCAAGGTAGAGCCGGGGAAGCCAAATCTCCCCGCGACTTCAGCCGAGCTTCAGGACAGGATCAATAAGGCGAAGGCTTACATCGACAAGCTCTATGGGATAGACGGGTGGTATGACTATATGAAGGAATACCCGGCCTATCCGACCGGTATCTACAACAGGTCCAGATCGGACGACGGAACTCAGCCCAGGCTCCTGGGTCACTACATCGAGAGCCATAGCTATGTCTTCGGCAAGATAACCTGGGTGGCTATCGGCCAGAGTTACGAGTTGATGGACGTGACCTTTGACGATGCCTATGACTGGGACTACGGCGAGCCATTTGTGTGGCAGGACAGGAGCTATGGGAGCAACGGCGACACCACCTATTCCACCTCAATTCGCTCCTTTGGCGGCAAGGATGAGGTAGATTTCTACCTGGGCGACACCTTGCTCTTGAGCGACCTCAAGAGCAAGTCGCTGCCCCAGACCTTCTACCATACCAAGTCCGGTGGAGGGTGTTTCCCTGCCCATCGCTACACGGTGAGGCATGGGTCCCAGCTCTGCGACCTGATTTACCAGGTGTGGGGGGATCACTGGGGAGGCTACTACCTGAGGAACCTGATCAACGCCTTCGGCTTCACCTACGACATCTACGATCCCCTGTTCAAGGAATCGGTGTCTGAGGCTGACGATTTCTTCTTCAACGGTCAGGCATATCACGACTGCGACCTGGCCGACGTGGGCGTTAGCTCAGCGTTGCCCTGGGGGCTATATCCTCACCGCTACCCTTACGAAAGCAAGGTGTGCACCTACCGGGGTAGCTGTGGCTGGCCGGGGAGCTATATCTGGCTGAGCCAGCGGAATAGGTTGTGCCGCATCCTGCAGGCGGTGCATATCCTGAACAAGTATAACAACCCCGACCACTCCTATTCCGACCCCAAGGGAGGCACCACCACGCCCAGGCAGGTAGCCAGGGACATGGAGCAGAACTGCTGGAACGGGCACGGGATAAACATCTACGGCAAGGACCCTGACTACTCCAGCGCGGTGAGGACCAATTCTTTTCTGGTCTTGGAGACCCTTCTGGGCTACAAGCATGGCGATGCCATCAGCAGAAGCTATGCTGATGCCTGCGCTGATGTTCTGATTCAAGTGCAATGGGGCTCGCCTCCCTTTACTGCTTATCAGGGGGAGACCGCTGATAACGGCGTGCTCATCAGGCCACCTCATCACGGGGGACAGCTCCTGTGCTGGAGGACAGGCGGATCTTACATCTACTCGCTGCCTCCCCAGTCCTTCCTGGATGACGTGATGGATTGGCTGAGCATGCCCAAAGAGGAGGAGGGAGTGGTGCCTACCAACCTGGAGTCTACTGCCACCTATCTCCAGGCGCTCAGGGTCTACCTCTACTATAAATACGGGGTAGCTTACCCGAATAGCTCCAAGCTACCATAGGAGAGAGCATGGTCTATGGCTTCTGTGATGCCTCAAGGCTCAAGCCCTCCCTGGAATCCCTTCCAGTAGCCCAGCAGAGGCTGCTGGTGGAGGACCAAGGGGTAAGCCCAGGGCAGCGCATAACCCTGCTGGAGGTTCTGAACAGGAGGGGCGCCCTCGACCTGGTAGCAGCCATCCTCAGCTCCAGAAACCCTGATCAACTGGTGCTGGAGCTCTGGTTTGACGGGGTGATGGAGGAGTGGTGCCCTCTCCATGTTCACAACTGGCTTAAGCTAACGCAAGCAGGGCAGGCGATCCACAGCCATGAGTGGGATGAGGTGAGCAACAGGTACGGTATGGTGTTTGGGGTGAGAAGGTTCTTCTCCGATTCGCTGAAGGTGTCACTCAATAATAAGCACACCGTTGACCCTCACACCTGCCACTACCTGCTGGTGATCTACGGGGTGTTTCCGCAAACATGATGGACTTAGCTAAAGCCTACAGCTTCATAGAGAGCCTCTATTATGCGCCGAAGAAGCTCCTTCGGGTAGATAAGGTTAATCGTGAACTGGTGCTCTCAGGCTCCGTCATCGGCATAAGGGCGCTCAGGGACTACAACCCTGAGATGGCAGAGAACCTAAGGCAAGGTTTAGCCGCCTATGGCATGGGCTCTCTAAATACTGAATACTTCGATGTCCTCTTCGGGAGAACAGTAGCCCTACCCTTCCGGGGCAATGTGGAGACCACCCTGGAGGAATTCAGCGATGCCGAGGGCGGCTGGAGGGTTTGGACTGAGCTGCGCCGAGGCAACCTTATGTTTGACTGGCAGGAATATGCTGATCTGGCCTTATTGGGGGCGCTGGACTATTTCAATACCAGAAGGCAAGCCGAGGCTGAGGCAGTCTTCGATACCGCCTTGGCAATGTGGGCAGGCTGGGGATTTATGGACAGGTATTCCAGAACTAGAGGTTACTTCCACACTTATCCCCTTGGGCTTGCCCTCTACGTGTCCAGGGCCATCGGGAAGCCGATTCCTGCCTCGGTGAAGAAGCAGATAGACCAGGTTCTTAGGCTATGCCAGACCGATGATGGGGGCATCATAACCCTCTATGACTTTGGAGGCATGCCCTTCGGCACCGCCGCTGAGGAACCCACCTGCGCCGCTGTTCTGGGATACATCCACGAGCACAAGTCGGCGAAGCCGGTATCCATCTGGGGAGGCTGGCTCTGATGTTGATGCGGCTTTATCCAGAGAAATACGGGCAGCAGAGGCTGGAACAAGCCTGCGACCGGGCTAATGCCTTTGGCGATCCTACTTATCGTACCGTGAAAACTATCCTGGAACGAGAGCTGGATAAGGAACCGCTCTCATTTGAGCCGGTGAGACTCACCGGGGCGTTTCTCCATGGTCCTGAAGAGTTGTTCTGCTCAATTAAAAGCTAAAGGAGGAAGGTAATGGCCGATATTCATCAGCTGGAGAATAAACTGAGATCGCTCAAACTAAACGGTATGCTGGATACCCTGAATTTGAGGCTTAGCCAGGCACAAAAGGACAGTCTCGGTTTTATTCAGTTTCTGGAGCTTCTTCTTGAGGATGAAGTGCAACACCGGGCTAACAAGAGGCTGGCTAGCCGAATTACTAAAGCCCACTTTGAAGAAGGGAAGAGTTTAGAGGGGTTTGATTTCAGCTTCAATCCCAAAATACCTGCCCAATATATCCATGACCTGGCTACCTGCCGGTTCATAGAGCGGAAGGAATCAATAATCTTCTACGGCCCTGTCGGTGTAGGTAAGACTCATCTTGCTCAGGCTTTAGGACATCAGGCCTGTCGCCTTGGCTACAGTGTGCTATTTAGCAAGGCCATCCGGCTCCTGTCTGACCTGGGAGGGGGAAGAGCTGACGGTAGTTGGGAGAAGAGGCTGCACCACTACCTGAAGCCTGATTTGCTCCTCATTGACGATTTCGCCTTGAAGGAATTTACCAGATCCCAGGCGGAGGATCTCTATGAGCTTATTGACCGCCGCTATCGCTCAAGCTCCATGATAGTCACCGCTAACCGGTCTCCCAAAGATTGGTATCCCCTATTCCCCAACCCCGTGATAGCTGAGAGCACTCTCGACCGTCTCATTAGCTGCTCTCACTTCATCACCCTCACCGGTAGGAGCTACAGGACATTGCTTCGTCCCGACAAAGCCCTTGCCAAGGAGGTGGCTACCATGTGATACTATGCCTAACAGTGCACTCAGGCTGGTCAATTAACTTGAGAAACAGGGTGGAACATTAACTTGAGACTGGGTGGTAAATTAACCTGAGAAACGGCAATTACAATTAGCGAGCCAACAGGCTATCTGCAGGGGAGAACTTTCGGTGCTGGGCCTGGATATCGGTGCTCCAAAGGTTAATGTAGAGCTTCACCGTCTCTAAGTTTGCGTGCCCTAAGATTTGCTGGAGACTGAAGGGATCACCCCCGTTCAGGAGATACTTCTTGGCAAACGTGTGTCGGAAAATATGCGGAGAGCATCTCTTGCCACTGATACCGGCTAACCTAGCACACTCGGCTATTATCGCCTCTACTCGCCTTGTGCTCAGAGGTTTGCCATCGCCGTTTGTGAATACTGGTCCTCTCATTCGCCCATTCAGATAACACTTGAGTGCTGTCACCACTTGCTTCCCTAGCGGCACTTCTCGTTCTTTTCCACCCTTGCCCTTAACCTTAGCCATCGCCCTTCCATCCTCAAAGCGGATGCGCTCAAGGTCGAGATTGACCAGCTCTGAGATCCTGAGACCACTATCCAGAAGAACGAGCAGGATGACTTTATTACGCTGTGGGTTTCGGGTTTGGCGTGTAGCCTTAAGGAGCAGCCTTACCTCCTCGTCTGAGAAAGGCTCAGGTATTCTACGGGATGGCTTCGGCAATTTCACGCTAGTAAATGGATCAGCCTGTAACTCTCCCTCGGCAACCAGCCATTTGGAGAATGCCTTGGTCACCATTGCATTCTGCCTTGGGGTTCCATTGCCATTACCTTTTGCCTGCAAGTGGGCAATGTAAGCTCTAAGGTCGTTGGCATATAGCGACTCGGGACCTATCTTACCTTGATCAGCACACCAGTTGGCAAAGCGCCTGAGCCTTGCTCCATAGACCTCCACTGTGCAGCCTGCTTTTCCCTCCACAGATAGTGCTGCTAAATATTCGTTGATTGCTTTATGGATAGCTATCATAATGCCCTCCTGTGCTTCTCGCCTGTTCACATTCATGACTCCCCCTTTGCGGAAAGTCAAGCATGTCTGGTAATATGAGCTAAAACCTTGACGGGCTGAGCCAGCGGCTGTTAAAATAATGATGCGTGCATATGTATCTATGCGTAAGGAGATGACGACATGAGCAAGAGAATGACTGTGGTGTTCCACGATGAAGATCTCTATACCTACTTAAAGGTAGAGGCTGCCAGACGGCATAAACCGGCAAGTGACATTATTGCCGAGGCAGTGCGGGAATGGCTAGAGAATCGAGAGGATGCCGAATTGCTACCTGTAATTGAGACTGCCCGCGCTGAATGGCATGAAAAAGGAGGGCGTCCTTGGGCTGAGGTGGAACAGGAATTGGAAGAGGCAGTAAGCAGGCGAGAAAGAGAGGCAGAATCCAGGAGTGTATAGGATTGAAGTCTCGCCTGCTGCTGACCGGGATCTGGAAAGGCTTAAGCGGCGGATACAGCGGCGAAACTTTGAGCGATTGCGAACCGCCATAAGAAGCCTGGCAGATAATCCTCGCCCCCATGGAGTGAGGAAAATTGAGGGGACTGAAAGGTCCTATCGAATAAGAGTGGGAGATTATCGGGTGGTTTATGAGGTATATGATAAGGAGAGTTTAGTGCTCCTATTACAGGTGGCACGGCGTACTGAGACCACTTATCGATGAATGTAAGGGAACAGTGCATTAGAGATTCATCTTCCGCTGTGCTGAAGAGCCGACTTGAAGGGGAGAAGTATGCGGAAACGTAGGGACACATGGTTATATGAGTTAAAAGACGGGAACGAAATCGTGCAGTATGGACTTACGAACGCACCTGATAGGAGGGCGATTGAACAGGCCAATTCTGGCAAGAAGTTTACACACCTGAATATCATTAGCGTTGCCCTGAGCAGAGAATCCGCTGAAAAGCGAGAGAAGGAGTTAATACAAAAGTATCAAAGACAGCATGGAGGCAGACCTCCGCGCTACAATATCGCCAAGACCTACTGAGTCCCCCAAACGCCCTGGGTATCAAAGCAGGCAATGGTTTAGAAAGGAGAGAAATGGATAAGAAGATAACAGTGAAAGAAATTGAAAGCACGGTGATGGTAAAGGAGGAAAGTGAGGACATAATTGACCTCATTGCTGAGAACACGGCTGACAAGCTTGTAAATAGGCTGGGTTTTACTCGAACGCTATTCAAGCGGGATGCTGCTCAGACGAGAAAAGCAGCAAAGAGGTTCCTTGACAGACTCAAGCCTCCGTTCCTACCCTAAGCCCAGTCAGGTGATGCTGGAGAGGACAAGGCGTTGAAGATGTTGTGGGTCAACTACGTTGAATCGAAGAAGGGACCCTAGAACTGGATTGAATACTACCCTAGGAGGTGGGCTATGGCATTCCAAGAGTGGGTTACCATTCGGGATGAAGTTGCAAAAAAAGAAATCTACGGGATAGTCCGCCTTTACCGCCTTGAAGAGAAGGGCACTCTGGAGAGTGACCCGGGGCGCTTCTTGGACGTCACTTTCCCCACCTCGACGCTTCGTCAACTATTGACATCGGCCATCCGCAAGCTCACAGGAAAGGAGCAGCGCGGAACCTTCGCTGTCACAGGTGGAGGTGGCTCAGGGAAATCCCATATCCTTGTGACCCTTACTCACTTACTCCGACGGAGCCCCGAAGCACTGAAATGGCTTCAGGTGAACAATATACAGGAGGCTGACCAATTACCTGAAGACGCCCTTGTTCTCCCCTATCAGCTCGTAGCTGAAGGTGGACCTATTACAAAGCTCTGGGTGCCTCTTCTTGATGCCCTTGGGAGGCAGGACCTTATATCCTCCATTGAACGCTGGCCCGCGGTAAAGCAAATAAGGGCGGCCCTGGGGGACAGGCCCGTAGCCATCCTTCTCGACGAATGGGAAGACTGGTATAGCAGCCTCACCGCCCAAGAGAGGCAGTGGAACCGGAATTTCATTCAGAACCTCAGTGAGGTGGCTGACCAGAAGGGCTCCCGCCTCGTTCTCATCGTCTCGTCGCTGGAGCGTGAGACCAGCATCCGGTTCGTCCTTACTCGCCCGGATATAGCTATCTATGACTTGGACCAGGACGTGGATAAGGAGGACATCGTTCTCCATCGCCTGTTCGCATCACGAAGGCCCGATGATGACACCATACGTGCCTACTTGAATGTCTACGCCAGCAATCAAGAGACATTTGTGGGCACTACGGGGGGCTTGCAGAAGTATCGGGACACGATGGTCTCCCGCTACCCTGTCCATCCTGAGCTCCTGAAGCTGGCCTTCGAGGCCTACGGAAGGCACCGCCATTATCAGCACACCAGAGGAGTCCTGGCCTTCTTGGCGGATGTAGTGATGGAGCATAAAGATGACCGAGACCTTCTTCTCCCATGTGATGTAAATCTGTATAGCAGGGAGACCCAACACGACCTAAATAGGCTGGACTCAGCGCTCCTAAGCAAGTTCATGGAAGATGCAGAGAGATCCAAAGGTATTGCTCGCTCCCTCGAAGTCTTGACCTCTGTCTTCCTTTGGTCGTTGACAGAGGCCAGGGGCATTGAGGAAGCTCGGGCGCTTCTTGGAGCGGTTAGGCCCATTGTTACCATCGCCGAGCTTCAGACTGCTTTGGCACAATGCTATGATAAGTGTTGGCATCTGCGGAAGAGGAACGGCAATTATATCTTTGAGCCGAGAAGGAAAATACGAGTGGTCGTGGATGAGCGGGCAAGGCGAAATCTCCAGGACCCCGAGATGAAGGACAAGGCCAAGATAAAATTCGCCGAGGTCATAAAGGGTGAAGTCCTCCTGAAAACGGCAAGGACAACTACTTATCAAGCGGGAGTAGAGGACATAGAGGAGGTCTATGTTTGTCCGCTTGATCCAATACCCGATACTTCCAAAGCCAAAGTGGTCATCTCACTGCTGAACTTAGGTGATACAGAAATCCTGGACATGCTCAAGAACGTGGAGAAGGCCAACACTGTAGCAGTCATCCTGCCCACTACGGGCCAAGACCTCACTTCTGAGGGCGATTTCCTGTTGAGAAGCAGGAGGCTGCTCGAATGCGAGCTCTTAAAGGAAGAAATTGAGAAGGACGAGCAGAAGGAACTGGAGGACGTAGAGAAGGAGGAAAGAGGCGAACTCACGAAGGCCTTAAAAGCGGCCTACGGGCGATACATGAAGCCTCTCCCGCCGAAGGGAGAGACCCATATGGCTCTGCCGGTAGACTTGGGGAAGGAGTCCATTCTCGGGCTTCTTAGAAGAGAGCATTCTCCGTTAGATGTGAAGCAGGCCTGTAAGCAGGAGGTAACAGCTGAGGCGGCTAAGGGCATGGAGGTGGGCGTGCTGTTAGGAAGTTTCTTCAAATACCGCCATCTCCCCATGCTTCTGAGCAGGGCTATCTTTGAGGAGAAGGCGAAGGAGCTGGCCCTTGAAGGAGAGATAGTTATCGAGGATGGGGTAACAGTTCTGGGCAAAGAGAGCCCCGAGGCTATTAAACGATTGGCTTTGACCGATAAGATGCGCCTTAAAGATGCCAAATACAGAGCAGTGCCCACTCCTACTCCTACGCCTACCCCCACGCCAACTCCAACACCTACTCCCACTCCTACACCCATGCCAGTTCGGACAGAGCCTCGTCCCTTCCAGGCTGCCACACCTGCAGGCTTGCGGTCAGAGGTATATAACAAGCTGGAAGAGAAGGCCAAAGTTATCCAGTTTGCCGTTGATATTAAAGCTGAATCGCTGGAGGGGGTAGAAAAGCTAACTGAACTGCTACAAGACCTGAAAGCCAAAGGCATAAAGGGGCAAATAGGCGTTAATCTCTCGGCAGAGCGCATCTCCCTCTCGAAGGCTAATATCATCGAGCTTATCAATAAGCTTCCGATGCCGGTGTCCGAGACCCAGCTTCCCCAGGATACGGTGACCCTCAATCTGGAGGTGGAGATTGAAGAACATTGAGGTAGCTCTACGCCGCCTAATAGGAGGAGATAACACGCTATCGGTGGTGTGGGATGCCCTCACGGACATATGGTCCGTTGATTCCGTTCCACACGATTTGGACGGGTTCTATGGAGACAAGGAGATAGAGTCCTGCCGGCTTGAAGAAACTCTAGAGCGGACATACCTTGAAGCTTATGAGGAGCTCCGTGATGCTGCGGCAGTCTACAAAACGTCGCCTTGGGCAGGTGAAGAGGATAGGCTTGTCATTATCGTGGATGCAATGAGCATCCGGGAAGCGTGTCTGCTGAAGCCCTTCTTGGAGGCTCAAAACTACCGGGTCGAGAGTCTTTCCTTTTCCCTTTCAGCGCTGCCTTCGGACACCGCGTCCTTTACCCGAAAGCACTTCAACATGGGCCAACCCACCCAGATTAGCGCCAGGCAGGGAATCTTCGTCTCTCCTCCCGGCCACCCCGTGCCCCAGTTTCCACCACAAAACCTCCGCTTTATCTGGCTGAGATATCCTGATAGAGGTCTCCACGCTACCATCCTTTCTCCCTCAGAGGTCTTCGGCAAGACCTCCCAATACATCCTTGAAATCCTGCGCAACTCAGGACGCGACGCCTTCCTCCTCACTTCAGACCATGGCTACGTTTACGCCGACAGGGCTGACCATGCCTTCGAGCTTGCTCAGTCGGCGCAGACGGCGATGCGGAAACTCTTTGGAGGTGCACGGTATGCCCGGGGCAAGGAGGCCTCGCCGATTGTTATTGAGAAGACCTTGTCTGCCGGTGATACCCTCTTGGTACGGGGGAGGTATATCTGGCGGCAAAGGGATAAGATGTATTTCCATGGCGGGCTCTCCTTTGTAGAGTGCTTGGTTCCCGTCATCAAGGCTAAAGCCAAATAGGAGGCTTGCTCATGCGCCGACTAATTGAGGTGGACTTTCCCATCCAAGAGCTGAACGACCTTGTCTCTAAGGAAAAGGGGATAACGACACCGCCTATTTATCAGATGCATAAGTGGTGGGCACACCGGGCCGGGTGCATCTTCCGTGCCCTTATCCTGGCCGCCTTTCTCCCCGAAGGCGCCAGGCTGTTTGACGCTCTGGGTGGTGAGTTCTACAAGAAGCACACCCTAGATAAAGTGATCCTTGACCCTTTCATGGGCTCAGGCACAACGCTAGTGGAAGGCCTTCGCTTGGGTTGTAAGGTCATTGGTATGGAAATCCATCCGGTGGCTTGGTTTACTGTCAAAAACGCTCTCGAGCCAATAGACCTCAAAGCGTTGGACGCTGCTTTTAAGGGTATAGAGGCCAGAATCGCCCCCAGAATAAAATCCTACTACCAGACCTGCTGTCTCAAGGGGCACCAGGCTGAGGCGATGTATATTTTCTGGGTTAACAAAGTTCCCTGCCAGCGGGGCGGTGAGATGGTTCGGCTTTTCCCGAACTACATCCTAGCACGCGGAGTCAGGCGCGATAAGCGGGAGATGGACACCGTCTTCTGCCCCGAGTGCTACACTGTATGGTGGGCATCTGCGGGAGCGAAGCAGGTTACCTGCCCCAAGTGCCTGCAAGCGTTCGACCCCAGCAGGGGAGTGAAGGAAGCGAAAAGCCCGAATTTCCGCTGCGTGCACGGCACTGATTCTGTGCTTGATGTTGTGAAGAAGTGGGGCCGGCCTCCGGAGCCGGAGATGTTTGCAGTCGAATACTACTGCCCCCAGTGTAAGTCGAGAGACTACAAAGGGGTAGATGAGGAAGACGTCCGCCTCTTCGAAAGAGCAAAGGACGACTGGAACGCCATCAAAGATGAGGTGATGGGTAGGTTGGTGCCAACCCAGGAAATGCGAGATGGTTTTAACACCAAGCAAGCCAAGAATTTCCTGTACCGCTACTTCTATGAGATGTTCAACGAGCGACAGCTTTTGACCTTGTCACTGTTGCTTGGGGAGATAGTGAAAGTGGAGGACCGCAGGGTTCGCGAGGCGTTGCTCTTGGCGTTTTCGGACAGCCTTAGGGCTACTAACATGTTTGCGACCTACCATGCTGGACATGCTCAGATGAGGGACCTGTTTGCACACCATGCGTATATCCCTCCAGCTCAGGTAGCAGAGACCAATCCGTGGGGACGGGGTATGGGCTTTCTTTCATGCTACACCAACTTTATAGAAGGCACAGAGTATCGCCTTCAGCCCTGGAATGCGAACCTCGGAGGCAAGCCTCCAAGGAAGGCGATTGGTGATGGGTTTGAGGGCAAGTTGGCCTTTTCCTATAATGACCTAATGGAAAACGACCGCAACGCTCTCCTCCGCTGTGGTACCGCAGAAGACCTATCTTTTCTACCTCCGCAATCGGTAGACGCTGTCGTCACCGACCCTCCTTACTGCGACAATGTGATGTATGGGGAGTTGGCTGACTTCTTCTATATCTGGCAATGTCTCGCCCTCAAGGACACTTATTCCTGGTATCGTCCTATCTATACTCCGAAAAGGTCTGAGGGAGAGCTTGTGGTGATGCCCGGCCTAGCTGGGGAGGAGCAGGCGCGGCAGCGGAAGGAATTCTGGGCCGGATTGATAACGTGCTACCGGGAGTGCCGCCGAGTCCTCAAGGACGACGGCTTTCTGGTCTTCACCTTCCACCACTCCAAGCCGTGGGCTTGGGCAGGGCTCCTATGGAGCATCTTAGAGTCCGGATTTACGGTGGATGCCATCTATCCTGTCACCTCAGAGCAAGAGACCACCATCCACCGTGGCGGGGCAGGCTATGACATACCTTGCGTGTGCCGAAAGCGAAAGGAGGAGCCCAGAGTTGAGGCTAGCCTGGGTCGTATTAAGGGGGAGGTGTATCAAGAGGTGGTGGATCTGTTTCGCAGTTACCGCGCACAGGGGAAGGGGCTAAGCGATGAAGATGTCTTCGTCATCCTCATGGGTAAGTGTCTACAAGTCTTCTCCCGCTACTACCCAAAGGTTTATGGCGATGATGGGCAGCCCGTCAGGGGTGAAGAGGGCATTACGAAGGCCCTCGAGGACATGGCGGATATGGTGGACACCATAATCAAGGAAGAAGACCTGCGAGAAATTCCTGCTGGCGTGGATGAGACCACTAGAGACTACTGCCTCTACGTAGCGGGCCGGCGTGGGCTCACTAAAGACGACATAGACAAACGCTTCAAAGTCGGGGGCGAAGACTTCCTCAGGTCACTAGAGAGGCAACAGCTTATCAAACGAGATGGAAGCAAGGTTGTGGTGCTCTCCCCTGTGCAGCGCAAGAAATATCTGGAAGAGCACTCAAGCTACACTGTTATTGATCAGCTCCATCGCCTCTACAACGATGTGAAAGGCAAAGGTAGCATCCCCCTGAGCAGCAGTACTAGTCCCGATGCCATTTCCAAAGTTGCCCGCCTCCTGTTCCTGAAGACGGGTGATAACACGTATAAGACCCTCCACAATTACATTCAGGCCGTTGGTGGGCGGAGATAAGGGATGGACAAGCCAGGTATTCATCTCATCGAGGCAGCAAGGCTCAAGGACGAAAGCTTTGACAGGCGGCTGAGCATAGTTCGCTTCATCCAACTTCTTCACCAGCGCTTTATCGAAACCGAGCGGGTTAAGATTGAGGGTCTGGACTACATGCTCTATCATTATCCTTCGCTCGGCACAGAGCTAAGAAAGGCGCTACAGGACGCAGAGAATTTCCTCTTCAACCGCAAAGCCGAGCTTATCTTCGCTGTGGATAAGCTAACCTATGGGGAGCGCCCTAAGCTAGTGTATAAAGGCAGCGAGATACAAGCTCACTCCATATTCGGGATGCTGGTGCCTGAGGCCCCCGGACATTTGTACACGGAGAGAGTATGAGATTGGAGACGAGTTCTGGAGGTCCGGGATGAAATACGAGAGCATGACCATTAGGAAAGCTGTCCAAATGATGGACGAGAGAAAGCTATTGCTGCCACATATTCAGAGACCTTTCGTCTGGAAGCAGGACAGGACTCACAATCAGGTGAAGAAATTCTTTGATTCTGTCTTAAGGGGCTATCCGTTTAGCACGTTTCTGTTTTGGGTCACCAGAGACGACATTCAGGTCAGGCGGTTTGTTGACGACTATAGGGATGGTATGAACGTGAAGGAGACCTATCTAAAATCCAGCGAATTAAGGGACAGGGAAAAGACCCTTGTCCTAGATGGGCAGCAGAGGCTTCAGACTCTCTATATGGCGCTGAAGGGGACTTACAATGGCAAGGAGCTGTACTTCAATATCTTAAGTGGGAAGGGAGTATTCCAGGACGGAAAGGACGAGCTAAGATACGATTTTGAGTACGCTACCAGGGATGAAGCGAGAAAATGGAATGGAGGCGGAGCGTATTGGGTGCCACTGAAGGAAATTGTGATGAGCGACGAGAATGCCGTCGCCATCCAGCGGAAGATTCTCACCAGAATGCGGGAAGAAATAGAAGTTGATAGCGAGATAGAAGAACAAGTCTTGGAGAACGTGTCCCAGGTCAAGAACATATTCAACGAATTGCCACTGATTTACTATTATCCCATAGACAGCACTACCGGAAAGTTCACTGATTACAACGAGGTACTAGAAATCTTCATCAGAACAAATTCTGGGGGAACAATCCTCAGTAAATCCGATTTGATGTTCTCGCTCATCAAGCTGAACTGGGGTGATGCCGAGGAAGAGTTCGAGGATTTGATAAATACGCTAAACAAAAACGGGGCATTCTATTTTGATAAAGACTTCATCTTGAAAACGGCGTTGGTCGTTTTGGAAAAGGGAGCGCGATACCAAGTAGAGAAGTTTAAGGGACCTGAAGGGGAAAGGAATCTAGCAGCTGTACGGGATAACTGGCAACGTATCCTGAAAAGCTTCAAATACCTGGCTGACTTTCTGGCGTATGCTCGAATTACCTCTGACGACTTGCTCCCAAGCTACAATGCCCTGATCCCAATTATCTACTTCGCATACATCCACAATTGCCGACCGAATTCTGCTAGAATCAAACATAATATGCAGGTCTGGCTTTACAAGACCTTGTTAAACGCGAACTTTAGTGGCCAAGCGGACACGATTATCGACGGCTGCGTAAACGTCATAAGAAACTATTCCTCAGTTGACTACTTCCCTCATTCTGAATTAGAGGCATTTATCAAGAACAGAGGCAGAACGACTGACGTTGACGCCGATATTATTGATGGTAATTCCTATATAATCCTCAACCTAGTGTATCTATTCAACAACGAAATAGTGAACTTCCAGCCCCAGTTAAATGGCAACGTGCCTGAGATTGACCATATCTTCCCAAAAAGCAAAATGCTATTAGCACCCTATAAATACCCCCACCGGCTCGTTAACAACATTGGCAACTACATGTTCCTTGAAAGTAGCTTGAACAAGTCGAAGACAAACGCTCTCCCGGAAGAGTATTTCCCACAGATTCTTAGGGATAAGCCCGACTTCTTTGAACGATATTTGATACCGAAAGATCGTCAGCTGCACAAGCCTGACCACTTTGAAGAGTTTGTTGATGCCAGGAGAGAAATGATATTTGACACGATCAAAAAGGTTCTGGTGTATCAAGAGTGAGAGAGTCTACATTAGGGGATACCTGTCGGACTCATTGATATGGCCCCTCTCAATATGCCAATACGAAGGTCTTTTCAAAGGTCTTGGTTTTACCTTTTTATCCTGAACGGGGGAGCTTAATGACAATGGATGAGCAAACACGTGCGCAACAGGTCAAAGATACACTGGAGTCCTTTCTCAAAATATTCAGTGAATATGCTGACGAGATATTCGGTGAGCAAAGACGTGAACGTCTTGACTCCCTTCGTGCACAACTACAGAAACAAGAACCCCAAGTAACGAAAATCATCTTAGAGGTTATTGGTGATGGAGTCATCGTCTTACCCAAATTCGCCTACACACCAAGAGTCTCCCATCGAGACTTGTTATCCACTGCATTGCTGGGTGGGAATAATGAAATGCCACACAATTTCCGCGATTTCAAAGCCGCTGTCACTACATTGTTGAATAGAGCGTTGGGCGCTATAGAAGCGGGGCTATGGCCTCCGAAACAGCCTATACCTGTTTTAGTAATCAAAGATGCTGAACTGGAGGGCCGTTGTTCCGACCTACTCAGAGCTCCAGGTTATTATGACAGAGTGATCCGAGAAGCAACTACTGTATTGGAAAACCGCATTCGGAGTAGGGTCCCACATGAAAGATTGGCTCGCTTGATTCCGAGCAGCGCTGACCAGACCGGTGAAAACCTAGTCAACAAACTATTCTCGCCAGACAATCCAGTTTTGGTCATCAGCACCAAAAAACATGAGCGAATCGCGTTTCACCGAATAATGCTGGGTATAGTTTCTTACCTTCGGAATCCTTATCACCATCAGCTTGACCCCAGTACAGAATGGTCGTGGGCTTGGTCTACTGTTGGTTTCGTAGACAGACTGCTAGCTGACATCGAGAGTTGTGCGGTGGATCAATAGGCTAATTCAAAACTCTTTTCAAAAGTTTTACCTTTTATCCTAAATGGTGAGCTTTAACCTCTACTCTCAATTTCTATCTACTCAAGTTTTTACCTTGCTTCTTGTTGTACAACAACAAATAGGAGATAATAAGTTAAGAAACCATGTAGACTGGATCTGTAAATTCTGTCAGTTGGCAGGCCTGAATATGAAAGGGGTCGGCAGAAACGATCCGTGTCCTTGCGGGAGTGGTAAAAAATACAAGAAATGCTGCATGGGGAGCGATTTTGGCTTTTACGAACCTAATTAGATACGAAATGACCCGAACTCAGTCATTGGAATTGCCCAGGCGTAAAACAAGGGTTCGAAATGGCCAAGCAACTTCTTGCTTGAAACAACTAAGCGGAATAAAATAGAGACCAAATAAAGGAGGATGTGTGAAGATGAAGGAAGAAGAGGCCAAAGTCTTCTTTGCCCACACTCAGTGTCAGCGTTTTGCCCCAAACCATGTGTGCATCATAACCCCAGAGAGACCTGGGTGCTGTGGCTGCCTGTACCAAACCTATCAGGAGAAGATAAACGAAGGCAAGGACGAGTATCTGTCACAGTTTGAGAAAGGTGAGTGCCTGGATCCAGCTAGAGGAGAGTATAGCGGGGTAAATAATGCTGTGACGGCGAGATCCAACGGAAAGCATAGCAGATACTTCCTTCACAGCATGTTCGGCTTTCCTCATGCCTCCTGTGGATGCTTTGGGGTCATTGCATTCTATCTGAAGGGGGTCAATGGGATCGCCATAGTCGACAGGAAATTTGAAGGAAGGATCTTCGGCACCACTGCGGCAGCCTTGAGAAAGCGGACAGGTGGTGGCGAACAACAAGAGGGTTACCTAGGAATATCGGTGGACTACCTGAAGTCGCCGAAGTTCCTTAAGGCAGATGGTGGGTGGAGCAGAGTCGCGTGGATTTCTAGCTCCTTAAAGGAACAGGTTTCCGAGGTCATCCCTGAGGATATAAGGGGTAAGATAGCGACTGAGGCAGAGGCTGCAACTGTGCCAAAGCTGAAAGAGCACCTGAAGAAGGTGGGACACCCGCTCATAAAGTGATGACTGAATGGAAAAGCCCTGAAAAGGTATTGAAGGTGAAGCCGCCACCAGGATATCCGCCTGAGGATGGAAGATACCTGCGTGGGAATGATTACTCTCCCGTTGCCGTGGTTGCCATTCTCAATACATTTGATTATGCGATACCGCCGGAGCTTGAGCGCATCGTTAGAATAACAATTGAAAATGGGGCTGCCCTCGCTGGCATGTTGCAGACCGAAAACATAGGCATAGAAAAGATAGTAGCGAATATCGTGGCAAATCCGAATATCCGGTATTTGGTGCTATGCGCCGCAGAGTCAGAAGGTCACTTGCCCGGGGATGCACTGAAGGCACTCATAAATAACGGTGTGGACAAAAATAAAGCTATAATTGGCACAAGGGCGCCCACTGCCTATGTTTTTAACAGCACGATCCCTTCCATCGAGCGGTTTCGAAGCCAAGTTACACTGGTTGACTTAGTAAATGAGACCGACGCCGAAATAATCAAAGAGGCTGTTCAAGCGTGTTATCAGGAAAAGCCAACACAGTTTGGGGATTATGAGCTGTACGACCTCGGTGCCTACCCTGAACCGGCGATCTGCCGTAAGATTACATGGCGAGTGACGGAGCCGTGGCTTGAAAGATGAAGCGCAACTTCAGAGAAAATAAAGACTGCTCACCCTTCCGCTTTTTACTCGCTATAGCTACAATAAACCAAACCGTGAAAAAAGTTCGGATTTTCCCCCTACGCGGGGAGCCAGTAAACTTTTGTGAAATTCCTGCAAGCAGCGCTCGACCCAGATGCGTAGCTATGATAAGATTTAGCTATGTGGTGCTCACGAAGCAGTAATGTCCTCCACCAACTGTATCTCGACGAGAGCGAACTTGCTCTGCTAAGAAAACATGGGCTATCACTCAACGGAATCAAGTATGTAACGATGGCCCTCGGCTCCGGTAGACAAACCAGAAAAGATCCACAGATGCTAGTGCCTTCCAAGGGGTTCATGAGGCAAATCGACGTCGTAGAATGCATCGTCTGCCGGAAGAGCTGGCTGAACAAGCTATTGCGCATCGGGCCTTACAGGGATTGGTACGATGGGCACACTGCAAAGGAAAAACACTGGCACATAGATAAAAGCGATCCTCGGAAGACCATCGGGCTGAGACTCGGGTGTTTCTACTCTGTGTATATGGAGCTACTGGGGCAGGCTCGACTTGCCTACAGAGGTAGGTGGGGCGTGACAGAATCCTCACTTGCAAAAAACGGACGTGCTGCCTTAGTTAGCGTGTCAGTAAATAACATCCTTAGCGTTGAAAGTGAGGGGCACGCTACGGCTGCTATAGAAACTGAGCTCGGTATAGGTAGCGGGATCACCCTGAAGGTGTCCAAGCTGAAGGTGATGGACTTAATAGACCAGCTTCCGCTGGTTCTCTCTGAATCGTTTCTGGACGCTATACTGGATGCACCGGTTGAATGGCATCATAGGTGGCACCAATTAGTGGATTCCATTCAGCCTGAATCATGGCGTGACTTTCCGGCTAGGATGGCAGCCACCCTGGAACTCGCAAGTCGATGAAAAGATATTGCCAGAGAGAGAAACTGAGTACTCCGGAGCCATGAGCACCTTTGATAGTGGATCAGCTCGTAAACAATTCTCCAACAAGATTGGGCGGTTCCCATTGCTCAACAGGTACTTGGCGCCGTCATTAACAAAGCGCCTTCAAGGAGACAGTTGGTATGAGAATAGGATTATTAGGTACGTTCTCAGGGACTCCATTTGGCTTGGAGACTTAGAGAATACATTCAGCGAGGCCCGACTAAACGCTATTCCCAACTCGGAGGACATCTTCAACGTTCTCCAGGGGACCGAGCTCGACTACGATGAACGATTATTTGATGCCCTGGCTGAGGTTAGACTAGCTCGCTGGGCCCGCATTCGTGGTTACCAGGAAATCGAAAAATTGAAAGTGGAGCAGAGCCATCGAACACCTGACTTTCTTATGAAAAGGCAAGGTAAGGTTGTCCTAGCAGAGGCGAAACATTTTCGGACGAGGGATTACTTACTCTATTTCGTCGCTGAACAGCTTGAGGGTCTAGCTCTGAAAACAGATGGGTTGACTCGCTTCGGCTTACAGGTTGAGACGGGAAACAAGTATGACCAAGAGCGGGATGCAGTGTTGCAGGATCGTGATATATGGTTGGAGAGAACCCGGTGTGAACTTACGGAAACGTTGCTTTTCTTGTTAGAACAATATCTGGGATGTAATGAAAACGCGGCAATAGAGATTCTGGGCGGTCTTTTTGAGGTGAAGCGCAGTAAAACTATACGCGTAGGTAGGGTGTCTTCAACTTTGGCAGGTATGCTTAGCCCGAGAGAAACGGTAATGCTTTGTTTGTCTAAGCTCCAGGGCGAATTGATGGGGAAGCTTAAACAGATCAAGGACTTCATGAACACGAAGCAAATCCGCGCCACTCGGGCTATCGTGTTTTTCTCTGGAGTAGATGAGTGGGAACCGGAGTGGGCCGAAGTATGGTCGACACTGAATGATAACGGAGAACAGTGGGCATGGGATTGCGTGGCTTCAATAAAGGCAGCCGCAGATGCGCTGATAAACATTCCCTTTGACCTAATAGTCGGCAGGTACAAGCAGAAGAATAAAAAGGGAGGGGTAGTGCGATACGGTTCGGTTGAATATGTCTCCTTCCCTTGGAAGCCCGAAGACCTACAGCCTTAATGACATCATACTAACACGAAGGTCTTCTCGAAAGTTTTACCTTGAGGTGGACCCCATCACTTGGACAGGATAGAGGCTATGCTAAGGTCGGATCCTGCCATCCTCAGGGTACCACTTGATGTAACGGGTCTGGGTGATTCTACCATATCTCCATTGGCATCTTCCAGTGGGCTTGAGCTGAATACCTCGGCCGGTGTCCGGTATCCCAGAGCCTGGTGGGGCTCGGTGTTGTAGAAGCGAAAGTAGTTACCGATCCCGACTCTGGCCTCCCTTCCACTCTGATAGGCTTTCAGGTACACCTCTTCATATTTCACCGTCCTCCACAGCCTCTCGATGAACAGGTTATCGCTGTAGCTCCCCTTCCCATCCATGCTGATCTTCACTCCCCATCGCTCCAGGAGACCGGTGAAGGCCTCACCGGTGAACTGGCTCCCCTGGTCGGTATTGAATATCTCCGGTGTACCCCTTCTCAGTGCCTCATCCAGGGCTTCGACACAGAAGGCCACATCCAGGGTATTGGATAACCTCCAAGAGAGCACATACCGGCTGTACCAGTCGATGATGGCCACCAGGAAGAGAAACCCTTTTGCCATGGGGATGTAGCTGATGTCTGCTGACCAGACCTGGTTCGACCGCGTAACCTCTACACCACCCAGCAAGTAGGCATAGACCTTATGACCGGGGGCCGGCTTGCTGGTCCTGGGGGACCGGTAGATGGCCTTGATCCCCATCAGCCGCATGAGGCGTCGAACACGTTTCCGGTTGACGGTATACCCCTGCTTCCTCAGCCACACGACCATCCGGCGTGCCCCGTAGAAGGGCGTGATCAGATACCCCCGGTCAATGAGCTTCATAAGCTTCAGATCCTCCTCAGAGACCCCACAGGCTGGTAGTACAGCCCGGAGCGGCTAATATCCAGCAGCTTGCACTGACATACCACTGAGAGCGACGGGTGCTGGCGATCTACCTTGGCACGCCGCCGCTCCACACTCAACGAACCAACCTGCTCTCTAAGAAATCCCGCTCTACCTTGAGCTGGCCTATCTGCTGGTAGAGCTGGGCAACGAGGGCCTCATTGTCCCTCCTCTTCTGGTCCTGCTCACCCCCAAAGATGCCAGCGGCACCTTCTAGGAGAGCTCTCTTCCAGATACGTATCTGGCTGGGGTGCACTTGATACCTGCTGGCCAGTTCAGCCGTTGTCTGCTCGCCTTTCAATGCTTCCAAGGCCACTCTGGCCTTGAACGACGGGCTGTGCTTCCTGCGGTTCTCTTTCATGTCCTGCTCCTCCTTGATCTTTATCATCTTAGGGGCGGGACCCGCTCTTAACAACCTGTCCGAATTTTGGGGACCACCTCACCTTTTATCCTAAATGGTGAGCCAGCTTCATGGTTTAGCCCGATTTCTGGATAAAAGGTAAAATTCGGGCTAGGAGTAATTTTTTTTCAAAAAGGTAAAGGATACGTCTTCAAAGGCGGTGTATAATATGCATTAGTAACGAACCCTCTGGAGAATGAGGCATGGTTATTCTTGTTGTTGGCGCTCACCCCGATGATATAGAGCTTGGTCTCGGAGCGACAATCCACAAGTTCCGCGAGGTGCACCAAATTCATGGTCTGGTTCTCACTTCGGGTGGCTGGCGGGGGCGCTGCGAGGAGAGAGAACAAGCTACTGTCCAGGCTGCTGAAATTTTGGGCTATACGCCCCATTTCGGGCGCTTAGAGGATGCTGCTTTCACTGATACAGAAGCAGAGCAGGCCATTCGACAGAAGATTGCAGAGCTAAAGCCTGATTTGGTGATCTGCCACTCATCTCACGAGCACCATCGAGACCATCAGATAGCTCACCTTGCTACCTTGTCAGCCTCAAGGCGATTGCCAATGCTTCTTTTCTTTGAGGGACCATATACCCGTGGATTTGAGCCACAGCTTTATGTGCCGGTGGGTGACACAGACCTAGAAGCTAAAATTGAAGCGTTACGAGAACATGCTAAGGTGGTAGAGATACGGCAATACCTTGAAAAACGGACCGTTAAGGCATTGGCGATAGCCAGGGGAGCTACTGTCACCACGGCTTATGCCGAAGCTTTCGTAGTGGATAGGTTGATTAACGGACCATTTTCACCTCGGCCCGTTTAAGGATGCAGAAAGGGGGGGACAAATGGCTAGAGCAGTTTTCGACCCAGTTAAGTTTATCAAGACGCGCATTGAGGCTGAAGACGCGTGGAAGGAGAAGTTTCGTCAGGGAAAGCTGGAGATAAAGCTGGAGGAGTTGGGTAGCCAGGATAAGAATCCGTTTGTCCAAGTCTACCCGGAGCATGCCAAGTTGCTGGCTACTCCGCATCTGGGTCAGCAACACCGGATGCAGGACCTTAGGGTCATCCAGCAGTATCCAAATCGGGGGTTGTCGACTTTTATAGTCCTTCCCATTGACTTTACAAAGCCGGAGCAGGTGTCGAGCTATTATGGAGCTCCTATGGACGTTGTAGCAGACTACTGTGTCGAGGCTCCTCACCCTGAAAAGATGCCGCCTCTGGTACCCATGATCCTTGAGCCTGAAGAATACCTGAAAAAAGCTGAGCTACTAGAGCTGTATAAGCCTCTGTTTCAACGCCTCCACAACGCTGGTAAAGATGACCTCTTAGTGTTTGCAAACAGAATGGAGGACTGCCTCACGTATCAGAAGTTCGGCATAGATTGGACCACCTTCAAGAAGCGACAAATAAATTTTTGGGCAAATCAAGGAATAGATAAAGTGGGCACTTACAAAAGGGGAGATTTACCGGAGAGAAAGCCGTCAGAGTACCTTGGTGAAAGGATGGCTTGGTTAGAGATCCTGGCTCTGGAAGAGCACGCAAATGACATCAAGCGAATTGTGCTTGATGAAAAAAACGTAATGTTTGCTTGTGATGTCGCATCCATTATTCAGACTCTGCATATTAGTCCTATACTTTACTCGCATAAGACAACAACGGCAGTGCACGACCCTTTTGATAGCCGGCAACTGTGGGCTGTTGGGATACCTTATATCGAGACAGTTACTAGCTGGCCAGTTGAAAAGGCTCTTCGCCACCTCCCTTCTGCAGTCACCTTAGCCCTAATACTCGCGTATCTTGCATATGCGCGCTTTGTGCCAGCTCCCCCCGAGTTGCCACCCCAGTTCCCTTATATAGTTTCGTGGACTTCGGAAGAGACTAAAAGAACTTTGGAGATTGCTCTGAGGGAGCCCGATATCCTTCTTAGGTATGATCAGGTTAGCCTTACTAGTCACAACCATGAAGCAGCTTTGGCAATAAGGGATAAGGAACGCGCTATGACTACAGCTGACAGCTTCCTACAGCTCAGGGAACGGATAGTTGCGCTTCATTCGGAAAGGTTTTCCTCTGTGAAGCAAGCAATTCGCGCATTTGTGCGGGTTATCCCTGCTATTGGCTCCTTATGGACGCCTGAAGACTGGAAGTTAAAGTGGCTCACCAGACTTTTGGAGCGAGAAGTTCAAGGTAAAGGGCTGGCGGGCAAGGCGGATCAGTTGCTAGAGTTGATCTGGTCTAAGGGCCTATATCAGGAACCACCACCTATTCTCAGATATCAACCGCACTTCCGAATATATGACCTTAGTGAACTTATTACTAAAACCATGAGGCCGAAAAGTAACTAGTAGGTCAAGGCAAAGCTCTTCTCAAAAGTTTTACCTTTTATCCTAAATGGTGAGCGGTTTTGCCTTCTCTAAATCTGAGCAGATACAAGATTGCCCGAACTCAGATTTGTTGAAACATTTGGGCATAAATAAACGCTGCCTAATGAGCATATAAGGGTAGGGCTTGATTGTTAAATCGACCTTCGGCCTGGAGACACCAAATGCCGTACAGTGGCGGTGAACTAAGGTTCATTTTCGACAAGACGGGAGGGCATTGCTATTACTGCCGCAAGAGGCTTGCCTGGAGTAATTATGGGGTTGTAGGCGCAAGAGGTGCTTGGGAGGTTGACCACAGCAAGCCACGATCAAGGGGTGGCACTGAGTACTTACGCAATTTGGTCCCATCATGTGTCCCATGCAATCGGTCCAAAGGTAGCCTCGGCTCTCGCGAATATCAGGATGAAATCCTCTTTGATACTCTCCTTAGGCACCCGGAAAGGTTTCCGGAGTTGCTACCAAAGAAGAAGCGCCTGAGGGGGCGTCGGAAACGCCCCTAGGTAAGTCCTATTTTTTAAAAAATGGGAAGAGTATCGAGATTGGTCTGCAGAGGCCAGCGACAAACTAAAAGTCAACACAAGTTCGGATTTTCCCCACGTCGGGGAGCGGTTTTGCCTTTCCCTAAATCTGACTATAATCCACCCCAGGGTACGGAGATAGTAAGTCCCAGCTTTCCACCGTGATGGCTGGATATAAAGCTCCCTGTGAAGCTGGGACCTTCCTCAGGTCTTGACCTCGAGAGTCGGCGGCCTATACTTGTGCTCAAGGCAGAGGGGCCTGAGATGTTCGGTTTTATAATGAGAACTTTGGTGGTGGCAGCTATTGGTGGGGCTGTGGGGTGGTTTCTGGCCGATGTCCTCGGTGAAGACCTCTATAGACCGGCAATGGTGCTCACGGGTGTGGCGGCAGCCATCGCCGGCAGCTGGGTAGGCAAGATTCTGCGCAGGTAGACTCAATACTTTTGTTGTGCTATATTAACCTGCGTCTCATCATGGAACTCAGGATTGTGGATAACGGCACTATAACCTCCCCCCGAGGCTTCGAGGCCGGCGCTGTTCATGCCGGGCTAAAGACGAGGGAGACGGGGCAGCCTGACCTGGGCATCCTCAGGTCGGAGGTGCCCTGCACTGGCAGCGGCGTTTTCACCACCAATCGCATCAAGGCGGCGCCGGTTGTGCTCAGCCAGCGTCGCCTCAGCCAGGGAAGGCCCCAGGCCCTTGTGGTTAACGCCGGCTATGCCAATGCCTTTGTCGGGGAGCGAGGGATGGGCGATGCCGAGGCAATGGCGGCCCTGGCCGCCCATAACCTGAATCTGGCCCCGGAAAGCGTGCTGGTGGCCAGCACTGGCGTCACCGGCGTGCCCCTGCCCCTGGACAAGGTGCGCAGCGGCCTCGGCAAAATCAAGCTCTCCAGGGAGGGGGGCCATGAACTGGCCCGGGCCATCACCACTACTGACACCTTTGCCAAGGAGATGGCGGTGAGCTGGTGGAGCGGGCAGAGCCAGCTCACCCTGGGCGGTATCGCCAAGGGGGCGGGGATGATCCACCCCAACCTGGCCACCATGCTCTGTTTCTTGACCACCGATGCCTTGGTGGACGCCGAGTGCCTGCGTCAGGCGCTGCGCCAGGCGGTAGATGTCTCCTTCAATATGATAACGGTGGATGGGGATACCAGCCCCAACGATATGGTGCTCATCCTGGCCAACGGCCTGGCGGGGAACGACATCATAGTGTCGAACACGCCGGCTGCCCAGGCCTTTCAGTCGGCGCTCACGGAGGTGTGCCTATACCTGGCTAAGTCCATCGCCCGGGATGGCGAGGGGGCCACACGGCTTCTGGAGGTGAGGGTAGAGGGGGCCTTCACCTTGACCCAGGCCCGAACCGCGGCCCGGGCCATCGCCCGCTCGCCCCTGGTGAAGGCAGCGGTGCACGGCTGCGACCCCAACTGGGGCCGGATCATCAACGCCGTGGGCTATAGCGGGGTGGAGGTGGTGGAATCCAAGGTGGACGTGTGGCTGGGGGAGGTGCAGGTGATGGCGACGGGGACGCCCCGGAACTTTGATGGGGAGGCAGCCCGGGCGGTTCTGGGCCGGGACGAGGTATCGATCAGGGTTAACCTGAACCTGGGCCAGGGCGAGGCCACCGCCTGGGGCTGTGACCTCTCGGAGGAGTATGTGGTCATAAATAGCGCATACACGACTTGAGGGAAGATGAGGGCAAAATTAAACCTGCGAGGTCAGTATCAGACTCGACTCTTATTGCCGGGTGAATTGCTAGCCCTTCTCGGCTTTGTTGTTATGGTGATAGGTGCCATCCTGTATGGGCAAGATAAGCCTGGATGGCCGCTCATGGTCTTCGGGTTGAGCTGCATCTCCGTCGGACTCGGTTTGATTGCTGTGGCCCAAGGCGCCAAGTCTGATGAACGGATGAGAGCCATGGCCAACCTGGAGTTTCGCGAGAAGATCGCGGTCATGAATAACTACATAGACAAGCTACGGCCGACTGCCCAGAAACCCACCACGGCAAAGCTTAGCCCATTCGATATTAAGTGCATTGAGCAGGACCTGCGAGCGGCTCTGGAGCTGAAGAATTGGGTTAGACAGGAACAATCATACAAAGAGTTTAGTGAGGTGCTGCAAGAGCTTATAGGCACGGCGGCCGAGGCGGGCGAGGAAGAGATGTGCTCCGTATTACAGCAGGTGAGGGATGAAGCCAATAGTAGTTAAGATCGGGGGCAGCACCCTGGGCCGAGAGGACACCACCCTGGAAGACCTGGTCACCTTACAACACCGGGGGGTGCCCCTGGTGGTGGTGCACGGGGGTGGCAGGCTCATCAGCCACTGGCAGTCGAAGCTGAGGATAGCGGCCAGCTTCGTGCGCGGGGAGCGGGTGACCGATGCCCAGAGCTTAGAGGTAGTGGTGGCGGTGCTGGCCGGCCTGGTAAATAAAGAACTGGTGGCTCGGGTCAACGGCCTGGGGGGCAGGGCCATGGGCCTCTCCGGGGCGGACTGTGGCATCATCGAGGCCCGGGTCAAGAACCCGGAGCTGGGCCGGGTGGGGGAGGTGGTGGGCATCAACACCGCTCCGCTTGAGATATTGCTCGAGGCGGGCTATATCCCCTTTTTGGCCCCCGTGGGCCTGCAATATGGGGGTAGGAGAGGCCCAGAAGCCCCGCTCCTCAATATAAATAGCGATATAGTGGCCGGGGAGGTGGCCCGGGCCCTGGGGGCGGAGAGGCTCATCTTCCTCACCGACGTGGCCGGGGTGCTCGATAGTCAAGGGGGGCTTATCCCCCATCTGAGCCCAGGTCAGGCCAGAGACTTGATAGACTCCGGTACGGCAGTGGCGGGGATGATCCCCAAGCTGGAGGCCAGCTTGAGGGCCGTGGAGAGGGTGGAGGTGGCCTGCATCATCGATGGCCGGGTGCCTCGAGCCCTGCTTCAGGAGCTGGAAGGGGAGATGGCGGGCACCACTATCAGGGGAGACCGATGAGCAACTGGCAGGCGCTGGAACAGAAGTACTATATGCAAACGGTGAAGCGTACCCCTCTCACCCTGGTCCGGGGCCAGGGGGCCAGGGTCTGGGATGATAAGGGGCGAGAATACCTGGATTTTGTGGGGGGCTGGGCGGTAAACAGCCTGGGGCACTGCCATCCCGTCCAGGCCGAGGCCCTGGCCGAGCAGGCCAAGACCTTGATCCAGGTCTCCAATCAGTTCTATACCATCCCCCAGGTCAAGCTTGCCGAGCTGCTGGTGGAGAATAGCTGTCTGGACCGGGTCTTCTTCTGCAACAGCGGGGCCGAGGCCAATGAGGGGGCGGTGAAGCTGGCCCGTCGCTACGGCAAGCTCAAGCTGGACGGCGCCTACGAGGTCATCACCACCTTCAACTCCTTCCACGGCCGCACCCTGGCCATGACGGCGGCCACCGGGCAGACTAAGTTCCAGGAGCCCTACACCCCCCTCCCTGGCGGCTTCATCAATGTGGACTACAACAGCTTGGAGGCCATCAAGGAGGCGACTACCCGCGACACCTGTGCCGTGATGCTGGAGGTGGTGCAGGGCGAGGGCGGGGTCATCATCCCCGACAAGGACTATTTGAAGCAGGTGAGGGCCTGGTGTGATGAGAAGGGCTTGCTCCTCGTCTTGGACGAGATCCAGACCGGGCTGGGCAGGCTGGGCAGGCTTTTTGGCTATGAGCTGTATGGCGTGGAGCCCGACATCATGACCCTGGCCAAGGGGCTGGGGGGTGGTGTTCCCATCGGCGCCTTCCTGGCCAAGGAAAAGGCTTGCCTCTTTGCCCCTGGGGAACATGGCTCCACCTTTGGGGGCAATCCCCTGGTCTGTGCCGCTGCCTACGCGGTGACCAGGTTCATCATCGATAATAAGCTCTATGAGAAGGTGCAGCAGGTGGGAGGTCGCCTCAAGGATGGGCTTGAGGGTCTGCGCCAGAAATATCCATCCATCGCCGCGGTGAGGGGCGTGGGGTTGCTCCTGGCCATGCAATTCGAAAGTGACATCGCTGACGAGGTCCTCGCCGCTTGCCTGGAGCGGGGGCTATTGTTGAACCGGGTGAAGCCCAACGCCCTCCGCTTCATGCCGCCCCTCATCATAGGCCCAGACGAGGTGGAGCGGGCGGTATCGATCGTGGACGAGGCGTTGGCCTCGCTATAATGGATGACATCAGGGGCACCAGGTGGTGCGCCAGATAGTCGATTTCTTAGGGGATGATTTCGTGAAGGGAGGCTACAAATGGCTGAGAAACTAGTATTGGCCTATAGCGGGGGACTGGACACCTCCGTGGCCATAAGGTGGATCAAAGAAAAATACGGTTACGATGTCGTCACCCTCACCGCTGATGTGGGCCAAGGGAGGGACTACGAGGCTATCCGGGAGAAGGCGCTTCGGGTGGGGGCCATAAAGGCGGTGGTGGTGGATGCCAGGGAGCTCTTCGTCAAGTACTTCATCTTCCCGGCCCTCCAGGCCAATGCCCTTTACGAGGAGCAGTATCCCTTGGCCACTGCCCTCAGCCGCCCCCTGATTGTGAAGCTGATGGTGGACCTGGCCCAAGAGGAGGGGGCGGTGGCGGTGGCCCATGGCTCTACGGGCAAGGGCAACGATCAGGTCAGGTTCGATGTGGGGGTGATGACCTTGGCCCCCCAGCTCAAGATCGTGGCCCCGGCCCGGGAGTGGGGCATGACCCGGGAGCAGACCATCGCCTATGCCCAGGAACACGACATCCCCATCCCGGTCACCGTCTCCAGCCCCTACTCCATAGATGAGTGCCTCTGGGGGCGCAGCATCGAATGTGGGGTGCTGGAAGACCCCTGGGCCGAGCCGCCCGAGGAGGTCTTCACCTGGACCAGGCCAGCCTATGATGCCCCGGATGAGCCCGTTTATGTGGAGATAGGCTTTGAGCGGGGGATTCCGGTATCCCTTGATGGCGAGGAGCTGGATGGTGTGACGCTCATCCAGCGACTAAACACTTTGGCCGGGGAACATGGCGTCGGTCGCATCGACCACATTGAGGATCGGCTGGTGGGCATTAAGTCCCGGGAGGTCTATGAGGCGCCGGCGGCGGTGGTGTTGCTGGAGGCCCATAAGCAACTGGAGGGGATGACCCTATCCAAGTCACAGCTCCGCTTCAAGGAGCGGGTGGCCCAGGAGTATGCCGACCTGATTTACAACGGCTTGTGGTATAGTGCGCTGCACCAGGACTTGGCCGCCTATGTGCACAGCAGCCAGCGTCATGTCACGGGCACCATCAGGGTGAAGCTGTTCAAGGGGAAGTGTGCCGTGGTGGGCAGAAAGGCGCCCAAATCCCTTTACAGCTTCAGCTTGGCCACCTATGATAAGGGCGATGTCTTTGACCAGAGCGCCTCGCCGGGGTTCATCCATATCTGGGGGCTGCCGGTGAAGGTGCAGGCCCAGGCCCAGCTCCTGACCCAGCCCGAGGGCCCCTTGGGCATCACCGGGCCGAGGGAGGAAGAAACCAAGACCTGATTTCAACTTTGGGGGGACCGATAAGCCAGGCGGATTTGTATCGTGTACCTTTGTAATTTGTCAGGCGCGATGGCGGAGTCAAACTAAATGCAACCATTACGCAAACGATTCGGCATCGAGGCCGATGAGGAGGCCAAGACCTATACCACCTCCATAGGCTTCGACTGGCGGCTCTGGCCCTACGATATCCAGGGCTCCATCGCCCATGCCAAGATGCTGGGCAAGCAGGGAATCATCTCGGAGAAGGAGGCGGAGCTCATCGTCACCGGCCTCACCGCCATCCGTGACGAAATAGAGCATGGCACCTTCGAGCTCAAGGCCGAGCTGGAAGATATCCATATGAACATCGAGGCCCGCCTTACGGAGAAGATCGGCCCCATAGGGCAAAAGCTGCACACCGCGCGCTCCCGCAACGACCAGGTGGCCACAGATATGCGCCTCTTCCTCAAGGACGTCATCGAGGAGACCATCGGCAGGCTAAAGCACTACCAGCGAGCCCTCCTCGACCTGGCCCAGGCAAATAAGGAGGTCATCATCCCCGGCTACACCCACCTCCAGCCGGCCCAGCCGGTGCTCTTGGCCCAGCACCTCTTGGCCTATTTCGAGATGGCCCAGCGGGACATCCGACGCTTCCAGGATTGCCTGGAGCGTGCCGATGAGCTGCCCCTGGGCAGCGGGGCACTGGCCGGGGTGCCCTATAATATCGATAGGGAGTTCTTGGCCAAAGAGCTGGGCTTCAGCCGCATCGCCCCGAACCCCATGGACGCCGTCTCCGACCGCGACTTCATCATCGAATACCAGGCAGCGGCCAGCATCACCATGATGCACCTCTCCCGCCTGGCTGAGGAGATAGTGCTCTGGTCATCGGCGGAGTTCAGCTTCGTGGAGGTGGACGATGCCTTTGCCACCAGCTCCAGCATCATGCCCCAGAAGAAGAACCCGGATGTGGCCGAGCTGGCCCGGGGCAAGACGGGGCGGGTCTACGGGCACCTCCTGGGGCTGCTCACAGCTATGAAGGGGCTGCCCCTGGCCTATAACCGGGACATGCAGGAGGACAAGGAGGGCCTGTTCGATACCGTGGATACCCTGCTGCCCACCCTGGATGTCTTCGCCGGCCTGGTGCGCACCCTCCGGGTCAACGCCCAGCGGGCCCGGGCCGCCGCCGAGGGGGGCTATATTCTGGCCACAGACCTGGCCGATTACCTGGTGAAGAAGGGCATACCCTTCCGCCAGGCCCACGGCATAGTGGCCAGGCTGGTGGCTTATGCCATAGAGCAGGGCAAGTCCTTCAAGGAGCTGGAACTGAAGGAGTATCAGGAGTTTTCGCCCCATTTCGAGGAGGATGTTCGCTCTATAACCGTTGAGGCTTCCGTCCAGGCGCGAAACCCCCAGGTCGAGAGGGCCCTGGAGCGGGCCCGCCGGCTGGTGGAGGGCGAGGGTGGCTGAGCCCAGGATAAAGCTGGCCCCCTCCATCCTCTCCGCCGATTTCAGCCGGCTGGGGGAGGCGGTGGCAGAGGTGACCCGGGCAGGCGCTGACTATATCCACATCGATGTCATGGATGGACATTTTGTGCCCAATATCACCATCGGCGCCCCCGTGGTGGCCTCGCTGCGCCCCCATACCCACCTCCCCCTGGATGTGCACCTCATGGTGGACAGCCCGGAGCGCCACCTGGAACCCTTCGCCGCAGCCGGCGCCGATATTATCACCATCCATGCCGAGGTATGCCCCCACCTGCACCGCGCCCTCCAGTCCATAAAGAAGCTGGGGGTCAGGGCTGGGGTGTGCCTAAACCCGGGAACACCCCTGGCCGCCCTCAATGAGGTGCTGCCCGAGCTAGATCTGGTGCTGCTGATGACGGTCAATCCTGGCTACGGGGGGCAGCCCTTCATCGAGCCCATGCTGGACAAGATCGCCCGGCTGCGTCGCCAACTGGATGAGGCGGGCTTGGGGGCGGAGCTGGAGGTGGATGGGGGCATCACCGCCGAGGTGGCTCCCCGGGCGGCCAGAGCGGGGGCTCGAGTGCTGGTAGCCGGGGCCGCGGTGTTCAATGCCGAGGTCGGCCCTGCAGAGGCGCTGAACAGGATCAGGGCTAGCGTAGAGAAGCTTTAGGCCGACGGGCCAGCTTGTGCTGGCTGCGCAGACAGCGGGTGCAGATGTGGACTCGCCGCTCCACCCCCTCGATGACCACGGTGGCGCGGCGCACATTGGGTAGCCAACGGCGGTTGGTACTTCTCTTGGAATGGCTCACGTTGTGGCCGAACTGGGGCGTCTTGCCACAGATATCGCACTTGGCTGGCAATTAACTGGTCTCCTCTCCCTTTGACCTCGCCACAGATTTGGTGTAGAATTCAAACACTTAATATTAGCATAAGGGTGTGGATGGGGCAAGCATGCCGACCGAGGAGAGTCGCACCGGCCGAGACCTGAAGGCCATGTTCGCGGCGGCTACCCTGTGGCTGGAGCGGAGCGCTTCGGATATTGATGCCCTGAATGTCTTCCCCGTCCCTGATGGCGATACCGGTACCAACATGCTCCTCACCATGCGCTCCACCATGGATGAGGTGGCCGATTGGACTGAGGAGGATGCCAGCGCCGTAGCCCAGGCCATGGCCCGGGGGGCGCTGATGGGGGCCCGGGGCAATAGCGGTGTGATCCTGTCCCAGATCCTGCGGGGCCTGGCCAGGGGATTGAACGGCAAGAGGTGCTTCGGGGGCGGTGAGCTGGCCCAAAGCCTAGAGGAGGCAGTCACCTTGGCCTATCAGGGGGTGAGCCGACCCGTTGAAGGGACGATGCTCACCGTGATCCGGGAGTCGGCCCAGGCTGCCCGGCAGGCCTTTGAGAGCGGGCGTGACCTCTTGGGGATAATGGAGGCGGTGGTGGCCAGCGCCCGAGATTCAGTGGCCAGGACGCCCGCCCTGCTCTCGGTGCTCCGTGAGGCCGGCGTGGTGGATGCCGGGGGCCAGGGGCTGTATGTTATCCTGGAGGGGGCGTTGCGCTGCCTGCGGGGCGAGGAGGCGGAGATGGCCTATCAGAAACCGAGATTGGTGGCCAGTGCCATCCCCTTGGTGCCGGCGGGCCCGGTGATGGCCCATGAGGAGGAGGTCTCTTTCGGCTATTGCACCGAGTTCATTCTGGAGGGGGAGCGGCTGAGCCCAGAGCGGCTGAGGAAAAGGCTGGAGAGGAAAGGGGAGTCGGTGATGGTGGTGGGGGACGAGCGCACCCTTCGGGTTCATATTCATAGCCCAGACCCCGGCCCCATCCTTAGCTATGCTGTGCGACAGGGGACGCTACACCAGGTATCCATTCGTAATATGGATGAGCAGCACCGGGACTATTTGGAGATGCGCCGTTCCCTGGCACCCGAGGTGAATGTGGCCACCGTCGCCGTGGCCTCAGGAGAGGGCCTGATGCGGGTGTTCAAGAGCCTGGGGGCCAGCGCCGTTGTGCCCGGTGGTCAGACCATGAACCCCAGCACCCGGGAGCTTCTGGCCGCCATCGAACAGGTGGCCAGCGATAAGGTCATCGTGCTGCCCAACAATAGCAACATCGTGGCCACGGCTCGGCAGGCGCAGTCAGTAACCACCAAGAAGGTGGAGGTGGTGCCCACGGAGACCATTCCCCAGGGGGTGGCGGCGCTCCTGGCCTTTAACTATGAGGCCGACCTGGAGGCCAATGCCTTGGCCATGGACAGGGCACGGGCCGGGGTGAAGACCGTGGAGTTCACCCGGGCCGTCCGGGCCACCCGAATTGGCCACTTCAAGATCGGCAAAGACCAGGTGCTTGGCTTTCTCGATGGCGAGCTGGTGGCGGTGGCTGAGGAGCCTAAGGATGTTCTGGAGGCGGTGGTGGCCAGATCGGGCGCCGGGGAGGCCGAGGTGGTCACCGTCTATCACGGGAAGGGGGTCAGCCCCGCCGAGGCGGAGGAATTTGCCCAGGCCTGGCGTCAGCTTTGCCCGGGGGTGGAGGTGGAGGTGATAAATGGCGGGCAGCCCCATTATGATTACATAATCTCTGTGGAATAAGAGGGGAGGCACATGCGATGAGCCCTCAGGCCCGGGTCAAAATAGTTACCGATAGCACCTCTGATCTGCCTGCCCAGCTAGCTCAGGAGCTGGGCATCACGGTGGTCCCGCTGCATGTTCACTTCGGGGAGGAAGTATACCGGGACGGGATAGATATGACCACCGATGACTTCTATCGCAGGTTGACGACCAGCCCCACCCTGCCCAAAACCTCGGCCCCCTCGCCGGGCGCCTTCCATGAGGTCTACACCCAGCTGGCCCGAGAGGGGGAGGCCATCTTCTCCATCCACATCTCATCCAACCTGAGCGCTACCTATGAGGCGGCCCGGCTGGGCAGCGGGGGTTTGGATTGCCCCATCTCCATCGTGGATTCCCAGTCCGCTTCCATGGGTTGTGGCCTCCTGGCCATAATGGCGGCCAAGGCGGCTGGGGAGGGGGCTAGCCTGGAGGAGGTGGTTGAGCTGGTGGGGAAGGCCATACCCCGCACCCTGCTCTTCGGCCTGCTGGATACCCTGGAATACTTGCATAAAGGCGGGCGTATCGGCAAGGCCCAGGCCTTCCTGGGCACCATGCTCAAGGTGAAGCCGATGCTGGCGGTTCGGGGTGGCGAGGTCTTGCCGGTAGAGAGGGTGCGCAGTCGACCCAAGGCCATTGACCGATTGTGTGAAATGATTCAGGGGTTCGGATCCATTTCGGAGATGGCAGTCCTCCATAACACCACCCCCGAAGAGGCGGAGACCCTGGCCCAGCGCCTGTCCCCCACCTTCCCCCAAGAGCGGATGTATCGGGCCAAGTTCGGCCCGGTGATGGGCACCTATGTGGGGCCGGGTTCTTTGGGTGTTGCCCTGGTGGGGGCGGAGGGGTAAACTTAAGGGGGTTGGCCATGACTGTCAAGGTGGTCACCGACAGCGGCTGCGACATCCCCCCGGAGATCGTCCGGGAGCTGGACATCACGGTAATACCTTTATATGTGAGGTTTGGGGATAGGGTTTACCGCGACTGGGTGGACATAGACGCCGATACCCTGTATGAGAGGTTGGTCTCTGACCCTGTGCACCCCTCCACCTCCCAACCCCCTGTCGGCGATTTCATAGAGACCTATAAGAAGGTGGCCCAGGAGACGAATGAGATCGTATCCGTTCACATCACCAGCAAGTTGAGTGGCACCTATAGCTCAGCCCTGGCAGGGGCCCAGCAGGCGATGCAGGCCCTGGGCAAACAGTTGCACATCGAGGTGGTGGATTCCCTTTCGGCATCCATGGGGATGGGCCTGCTGGCTATACTGGCGGCCAGGTTGGCCCGGGCCGGCGAGAGCCTAGAGCGGATAGCGGCCAAGGTACGCCAGGCCGTGCCCAATACCAAACTCTTCGCCTTTCTGGATACTATGAAATATGTGGAGAGGGGAGGGCGGCTGGGCAAGGCAGCAGCACTGTTGGGCACCATGCTCAACGTCAAACCCCTATTGGCGCTCAAGGATGGCGAGGCAGTTCCCGTGGGTCTGGCACGCACCCGGGCCAAGGCCCTGGAGCGCCTCCGCGAGATCGCCGAAAGGGTGTCTCATATAAGGGAACTGGCCATCGTCCATAGCGGTAGCCTGACCGAGGCCCAGAGCCTTCTGGAACGACTGAGCTCTGTGGTGGCCAAGGGCCAAACCTATCTCTCCAAAATAGGCCCGGCTCTGGGGTGCCACGCCGGCCCTGGGGCCGTGGCGGTCATTTTTCGGGAGGGCGGTGAGGAGGAGTAATCATCACCGGGTTGCCCCGGCCGGGGCAACCACCTCTTTCGGACATTCCATTGGCTGAGGCGGTCCTTGTCAATAGCCATTGAGCCCCTGCGCACTATCCTTCGCCTGGAGCAGAGCAAAGGTTATAACGATGTGGTGGTGATGGGGGGCCTGGACAGGTTTTTGAGGCGCTGGGCTGCTCAGGCAGAAGAGGGATTGGGCCAGCCGGGACTGTTGCGCCGCTTCAGGGAGCTGGGCCTGGCCTCACCCAGTTACAGCACCCTATCGCTGGAGGAGCGACGGCGCTGGGTGGATAGGCTTCTGGAGTGGCTGGGGGCGGTGGAGGCCGAAGCAAACAAGGCCGATATGGCTTCCAAAGCCATTGCCGTCAAGCCTCGGCATCGGCCTAGGCCCGACCATAAGACGCCCCCCGTTCCCGGCGCCCCCTCTTTAGACTCCTCGATAACCACATTGCCCGGCATAAGCTCGGCGCTGGCGGCCAGGTTCGGCAAGCTGGGCGTGGAGACCATTCGTCACCTGCTCTACTTTTTCCCCCGTCGTCACTTGGACTATGGCCAGATAACCCCTATCTCGGGGCTGAGGGTGGGGGAGGAGCAAACCGTGGTGGCCACTGTCTGGGAGGCCAGGCCAGTGCTTCTGGGTCAGCGTCAGGGCACTGAAGCCATAGTGGGCGATGAGACGGGCAACATCAGGGCGGTGTGGTTCAATCAGCCCTATTTGGCCAAGCGGTTTGTCACCAACGCTCGGGTGGTGTTGAGTGGCCGGGTGAGCCTGTTCAAGGGGCGGCGGGTGATGGAGTCGCCGGAGTGGGAGTTCCTGGAGAGCGGAGAGCTTCTCCATACCGGCCGTTTGGTGCCCGTCTATCCCCTCACCGAGGGGTTACGCCACCGCCAGGTGCGCCGCCTCATGAAAACCGTGGTGGACGGCTGGGCGGGGCGACTGGTGGATTTCCTGCCCACCCCCTTGAGGGAACGCCGCCAGTTTCTGGAGTTGCCCCAGGCGGTAGCTCAGGCCCACTACCCGGATAGCCTAGAGCTCAAAGACAGGGCGCGGCAACGCCTGGCCTTTGACGAGCTTTTCCTGGTGCAATTGGGCGTGCTCTCCAAGAAACGGCAGTGGCAACAGGGCCAGCCGGGCAAACCCTTTACTATCGATAGGTCATTGCTGGATAGATTTATCGCCCAGCTCCCCTTTACACTCACGGCGGCTCAGCAACGGGCCCTGGGCGAGATAATGGGCGACCTGGAAAGGCCCTTGCCCATGAGCCGCCTCCTCCAGGGGGAGGTGGGCAGCGGTAAGACGGTGGTGGCGGCTGCCGCCCTGCTTCAGGCGGTGGCCAATGACTATCAGGGGGCACTGATGGCCCCCACCGAGATCCTGGCCGAACAGCATTTCGGCACCCTGTGTCAGCTCTTCTCCCAGGGGGGTGGGCGGCATATGGCTGGGGATAACCTGGCCATGTTCTTCTCCCTCCTGCCCCGGCCGGTAACGGTGGCCCTGCTCATTGGGAGCTTGAGCCCGGCCCAGAAGCAGGACCTGCACTGGCGTATCGCCTCCGGGGATATAGACATCGTGGTGGGCACCCACGCCCTTATCCAGAGGGAGGTGGAGTTCGCCATGCTGGGCCTGGCGGTGGTGGATGAGCAGCACCGCTTCGGGGTATTGCAACGCTCGGCGCTGCGGCAGAAGGGCTTTAACCCCCATGTCCTGGTGATGACGGCCACCCCCATCCCCCGCACCCTGGCCCTCACCCTCTATGGCGACCTGGACCTCTCCGTCCTGGACGAGCTTCCCCCCGGCCGCCACAGGGTGCTCACCCGCTATATCCAGCCCGAGGACCGGGGGAAGGCCTATGCCTTCCTGAGGCGCCAAGTGCAGAAGGGACAACAGGCCTTCATCATCTGCCCGCTCATCGAGGAATCGGAGGCCATCGAGACCAAGGCAGCCGTGGCCGAATATGAGCGTCTCTCCCGTGGGGTGTTCCCCGACCTCAGGCTGGGGCTGTTGCATGGCCGGCTTTCCATGGCGGAGAAGGAGGCGGTGATGCACCGTTTTCGGGGTGGGGAGCTGGATATCCTGGTGTCTACCCCGGTGGTGGAGGTGGGCATAGATGTGCCCAGGGCCACGGTGATGCTGGTGGAGGGTGCCGACCGCTTTGGGCTGTCGCAGTTGCATCAGTTTCGGGGTCGGGTGGGGCGAGGCCAAGAGCGAAGCTACTGTCTGCTGGTGGCGGAGACCCCCTCGGAGGAGGCCCGACAGCGCCTGGCGTTTATGCAGGAGATCTACGACGGCTTTGCGCTGGCCGAGAAGGACCTGGAGATGCGGGGCCCTGGGGAATTCTTCGGCACCCGGCAGAGCGGCCTCCCCGACCTGAGGATGGCCCGTCTCTCCGATGTCCCCCTCCTGGAGCTGGCCCGAGAGGAGGCGCTGCGCCTCTTCGAGGAGGACCCCACCCTGGAGCTCCCCCAACATCGGTTGTTGGCCCAGGAACTGACCCGACTCTGGGGGGAGGGTGGGGAGTGGAGCTGATTTTTTCGACCTGGGCGTCAATCTCCAAGACAGCGCCACACCGCTATTGGAGCGTCTAAGAGGGTGAAACCCCTCTTTTTGGGCCTAGGTGTCAGTCTCTTTGGCGGCGCCAGTCCGCTATCAGGGTGTTTAAGAGGGGCTCCGCCCTTTTTCGACCTGGGCCTTATCTTCAGGCTAGTGCTCTCCCGCTTTTGGGGCGTCTAAGAGGGGCGCAGCCCCTCTTATATAAAACTCCCCCCCCGAATGGGGTTCAGGCGAACTTCAGCTAGACGATTGTTTGTGGAACGCTATAAGTTGACAAATTGCCGGAAATTTGGTATTATAATTTCACTTTGAAAGCCTCTGGCCCGTGGGCCGGTCGATAGGGGCGATTGGTAGAGGTTGGATTCCAACCAGGGAAAAGAGATAGTGGTTAAACCGGCCGCAAAAACAGGCCAAATTTACTGGGCGGAGGAGGTGGCTTAATCCCCAGAAGGAAGATTCTAGGGCAGGTGTCTAATTTCCACGGAAGGGAGGTGAGAAAAGAATGCCGAAGTTTAAGTTAGTTCTAGTATTAGCACTCAGTCTCGTTGTCGCTTTTGGGCTGGTGGGAACCGCGTTTGCCGCTCCCGATAAAGGCAAACCAGTGACACCGGGGGATGTTAAACAGCTCACCTTGGTGTTCTACCAGGGGCCCCCGTCAGAAAAGGGAAAGCCCGCTGACGAGCCAGAACCCTCCTATGTATTGATCGGGCTCAAGTTGTATGAGACCGCTACCTACTATGTCAACCCCGAGGGGAGTGGGGTTGACCCTGAAGCGGTAAAGGCTGCCATCGGCGCCAGTTTTGAGGCGTGGGACGAGGTGACCGACTTCGAGCTCTTCAACGATACCGTGGGCACCACGGATTTCCGGGGCCGCGAGTATGATGGCCAAAACGCGATATCCTGGGTGTTGATAGTGCCGCCAAAGATTGTGGCATTGTGCACGATCTGGTACGAAGGGGAGCTTGACCCAGACAACCCGGCAAGGGTACTTGAGTTCGACATCTGCTTCAACATGTGGCACGAGTGGGGCATTGACCCCGATGGAGAGGGCACCGAGTATACAATAGATGCTTTTGACATCCAGAATGTGGCAACCCATGAGGCAGGTCACCCGGTGGGCTTGGACGATCTGGAGGAAGAGCAAAATAGCGAGCAGACGATGTACGGTTCTACTACCGAAGGCGAGACCAAAAAGATCTCCTTGCACCCCGATGGTGACATAATCGGAGCCCAAGAACTATATGGCGCACCGGCGGAGTAACCGCTAAGGGAAAACAAGAGAGAGGGACGTCGTCTAACGTCCCTCTCCCTTTGTGTTTTCAATGGCGCATGTCTTCCTCTGTTTATCAACAGAGACTCAAGTCAGCGATTTTGATGATACTCGTGTTGGAACCCCTGTGCTATTCTTAGCTCGCAAGAACTCGCAAAGCCCCCAATAAGCCCTTAGAGTAAAGGCATGGTCAGAGCCGCAGACCTCGTCCTCTACAACGCCAATGTCATCACCATGAACCCCCGCCACCCCCGCGCCCAGGCGGTGGCCATAAGAGACGGCCGCATCATTGAAGTTGGCGGCAATTCTTTGGTCGAAAAATATTCGCATCTTAAAGATATCAGCGACGATGCCATATTCGAAAGACACCCAGGTCGAAAAGACTGCCAAGGTCAGACCCTCGTCCCCGGCTTCATCGATGCCCATTGCCACCTCTTCGCCTTCGCCAGAAGCCTTTTAGGGCTGGATGTGGGCCCCTCTTCGACGCGCTCTATTGAAGAGATCAAAGCGCTAATCAACAGTCAAGCGCACCAGGTCGAAAAAGGAACCTGGATTTATGGCTCCGGCTACCACGAGTTCTACTTCCCAGAGAAGCGCCACCCCACCCGCTGGGACCTGGACCAGGCTGCCCCCCACCACCCTGTGTTGCTTGTCCATCGCACCTGGCACGCTTGCGTCCTCAATAGCCTGGGCCTCAAATTGGCCGGCATCGGCAGGCACACCCCCGACCCCCCGGGCGGCGTCATCGACCGGGACCACCACACCGCCGAGCCCACCGGCATCCTCTACGAGATGGTGCCCTATGTGGAGAGGTTCATACCCTCGCCCACCCCGGGGGAGCTGGAAAAGGGCGTGGCCCTGGCCGACCAGCGTTATCGCGGGCTGGGCATCACCTCCATCCAGGAGGCCTCCCACACTAACGACCTGGCCCGTTGGCAACAGGTAAAGGGCTTCCAGGAGCGAGGCTTGCTCCGCACCAGGGTCACCCTGATGCTGGGCGCCGGGGCTCTGGAAGAGGCGGAAAGGCAGGGGCTCAGGCAAGGCTATGGCGACCCAAACCTGTGCCTCGGCCCGGTGAAGGTCGTCCTCACCACGACCACAGGGCGGCTGGACCCGCCTCAGGAAAGGCTCAATGAAATTGCCCTGACCGCCCAGAGGCTGGGCTGGCAGCTGGCCATTCACTCCCTGGAGGTGGATACCCTGGAGGCAGCCATCGTGGCTTTGGAGAGGGCCCAAAGGGAGTATCCCAGACCCCATCTCCGCCACCGCATCGAGCACTGCTCCCTGTGCCCGCCGCCCCTCTTGGAGCGCCTGAAGGGGCTGGGCGCCCTCGTGGTCACCCAGCCCCCGTTCATCTACTATAGCGGCCAGCGCTATCTTGAAGAGGTGCCATCCCAGGAGCAGCCCTGGCTCTACCGCATCGGCTCCTTCTACCGAGCGGGCCTTCGCCCGGCGGCCAGCTCCGATTCCCCGGTGGTGCCCAATAACCCCCTTATCGGCATCTACTCGGCCATCGCCCGCCGCGAGGCGGGTGGGGAGGTGCTCCAGCCTCAGGAAAGCGTATCTGCGCAACAGGCGCTGGCCATGTATACCATCAACGCTGCCCACGCCTGTCGCCAGGAGCTGGAAAAGGGCAGCATCGAGGCGGGCAAGCTGGCTGATCTGGTCTTGCTCAGCCACGATCCCACCACTGTCCCCCCCGAGACCATAAAGGACATCCGGGTGGAGATGACCATCCTCGGCGGGTTGCAATTTCACCCCCAAAACGCTAAGCTTTATGTTGACAACGGGCTATAGGAGCAGGCCATGGGAGAGGAGATCAAGAGCGCCCTGGAAAGGGCCCTGGAAAGGGTGGAGAAGCTGGGCGAGGCCTCGCTTGAGGAGAAAAAGCGCTGGAAGCTTGTCCCAGAGGGCGAAGCCCTGGCCAACCGCTACCTTAAAGGCCAGAGCCACCTCGCCGCCGAACTGGCCAAGTACCAGGCCGAGGATAGGAAATTCATCGTCGCCGGCGCCCAGGATATACTGCTCCGCCACATCTCCCTGCCCAAGAACGATGTCGCCCGACAGGCCAATCGCCAGGCCATGGACGGGCTCAAGATGATAAAGGATGATAAGGCAGGCGTGGAGAACGTCTTCAGCAAGATGCGCCGCATCTTCGAACACTATGAGGAGCAGGGGGAGCAGCAGCGCCGCCAGGCCTACCAGAACCTCAGGCAGGATTTTGAGGCCCGCGTCCGCCAGGCCCTTCAGCAGCAAATGGGAGGCGTACCCGTAGGCTTCTCCATAAATGTGGAACGACAGCCCCAGTTTCAGGAGGAGTGGCAGCGCCTCCTCATCCAGCTTGACTCCCAATACCTCAAACTCCTCGACGAATATAAGAAGGAAATCCAGGGCTTGCCCTAACTAAAAAGAAAATCACCCCGTTGGCCTCCCAGGCTGGCTTGCCTCGCCCCCCAAGCTCCTCTATAATGGTGTGCCAGGGGAGAGGAAAGGTAGTGCATGGATATTCGTCTGCTCAGAGGCGAATTCAAAGATCGTGTCCGAGACCATGTCTCCACCGCCCAGACTAGGCTAAGGCTGAGAGACGTCGATCTCTATTACGGGCAATTCCAGGCCTTGAGGGGCATAAGCTTGGACATCAGTGCCCGGGCCATCACCGCCATCATCGGCCCCTCCGGCTGCGGCAAGTCCTCGCTATTGCGCCTCTTCAACCGTATGAACGACCTTATCCCCAATGCCCGGGTGGAGGGGGTGGTGGAGCTGGACGGGGTCAATATCTATCAGAGCAGCATCGACGTGGTGCAGCTACGCAAGCGGGTGGGCATGGTTTTCCAGAAGCCCAACCCCTTCCCCATGTCCGTTTTCGACAATGTGGCCTTCGGCCCCCGCCGCCACGGCCATAACAACAAGGCGGAGCTGGCCAACATCGTGGAGAGGAGCCTCCACCAGGCAGTCCTCTGGGATGAGGTCAAGGATAAACTGAACCAGAACGCCCTGGCCCTGTCCGGGGGCCAACAGCAACGGCTGTGCATCGCCCGGGTGCTGGCGGTGGAGCCCGAGGTCATCCTCATGGACGAGCCCTGCTCTGCCCTGGACCCCATTGCCACCCTGAAGATCGAGGACCTGATGCGCTCCCTCAGCCAGAACTATACCATCGTCATCGTCACCCACAACATGCAGCAGGCGGCCCGGGTCTCCGATTTGACGGCGGTGATGATGATGGAGGAAGACCGAGCCGGCATCGTGGTGGAATATGGCCTCACCGAGCAGGTATTCACCGACCCCAAGAGCAAGCGCACCGAGGAGTACATCACCGGCCGCATCGGTTGAGGCTAACCCGAGGGATGAACATGGCAGTCAGAGGCGCCTTTCAGAGGCAACTTCGAGACCTCCAGAGCGACGTGCTGGAGCTGGGCAATATGGTGGCGAAGGCCATCGACCGCTCCATAGAGGCCCTGAAAACGCGGGACACCGAGGCCGCTCGCCAGATCATAGCCGACGACCACAACATCGACCACAAGCGCTACGATATAGAGGAGCAATGCCTCCGCCTCATCGCCACCCAACAGCCCATGGCCGGAGACCTGCGCACCATTATCACCGCCCTGCACATCGTCTCCGAGCTGGAGCGCATGGGCGACCACGCCGAGGGCATTGCCAAGATCAACCTGATGATGGGGCAGCAGCCCCTGCTCAAGCCCCTCATCGATGTTCCCCGTATGGCGCAAAAGGCCCAGGATATGCTTGGCCGCAGCCTGGATGCCTTCCTCACCAAGGACATGGCTGCGGCCAAGCAGATTATCGAGGAGGACGACGAGGTCGATGCCCTTTATGACCAGGTATATCGGGAGCTGGTCACCTTCATGATCGAGGATCCCCGCACCATCACCCGGGCCACTCACCTTCTCTGGGTAGCCCATAACCTGGAACGCATCGCCGACCGGGTCACCAATATCTGCGAGCGGGTGGTCTTCTACGCCACAGGGAAGCGGGAAGACCTGGAGGTCTCCAGGTATTAGGGCAGGGGCACCCCTTCCGGATGTAGCCCGGCCGAGGCTTTGACAAGAGGGACTGGGTTGTGTACAATGGAATTCCCAAGCGACCCGTCCGCCACCAAGGATATAAATGGACGCTGCTACCGTGGGCCTCAGGCCCCTTATTTTGGCCAGGGACAGGGATAAAGAGACCGAGCTCGTCTCCTACCTACAAGAAGCTATCGGGGAAAAGGCCAGGGCCTGCTATCAATGCGGCAAGTGCACCGCTGGCTGCCCCGTAGCCGAGGAGATGGACCTCCATCCTCGCCAGGTACTGCGGGCCATCCAGCTCGGCCTCAAGGACGAGCTACTGAGGAGCACCACCATCTGGCTCTGCCTCCAGTGCCAGGTCTGCTCCGCCCGCTGCCCCCGGGAGATCGACATCGCCGCCATAATGGAGGGGCTGAGGCTGCTGGCCTTCGCCACTGAAAGGGGATTGGGCGCCCCCAATGTCTCCCTGTTCCACCGCATCTTCCTGGGGCTGGTGCGGCGTTTTGGGCGGATGTATGAGTTCGGCCTGGGCATCTGGTATAACCTGCGCGCCCGTCACCCCCTGGCCAATATCAACCTGGTTCCGGCCATGCTGGCCCGGGGCAAGATCGCCTTCCTGCCACCCCGGAACAAGGGCGCCTCTGAGGTGAGGAGGCTCTTCGCCAGGGTCAGGGCTGCCCAAAAACGGGCCACGGCGGCCCGGGGGGGCGGCTGATGTCGGCTAGCTCCTATGCCTACTACCCCGGTTGTGCCCTCCAGGGTACCGCCAGGGAGTATGACGTCTCTACCCGCCAGGTGTGCCGCAGGCTGGACATAGAGCTTCAGGAACTGAAGGAATGGGCCTGCTGTGGGGCCTCCTCGGCCCACTCCCTGGACCGCAGGCTGGCGGTGGCCCTCCCCGCCCGGGAGCTGGCCATAGCCGAGGCCACTGGCCTGCCCCTGGTGGTGGCCTGCGCCATGTGCTACTCCCGGCTACGCTTCGCCGCCCACGAGCTGGAGGACGAGGCCAAGCTGCGAGAGATCAGTAGCCTCATAGAACGGGAATGCAAGAACACCACCCAGGTGTGGCACCTGCTGCAGGTGCTGGATGCCAGGGACATCCCCATCGCCAGGCCCCTCCGCGGCCTGAGGGTGGCTTGCTATTATGGCTGTCTCCTGGTGCGCCCCACAGACATCACCCATTTCGACGACGAGGACAACCCCCAGGTGATGGATGGCCTGATGCACAGGGCGGGGGCCGAAACCGTGGAGTGGGCCTTCAAGACGGAGTGTTGTGGGGCCGGCATGCCTTTCGCCCGGCGCGATATCGTGCTCAAGCTCTCCCATCGCATCCTGGCGCAGGCCAGGGGCGCCGGGGCCGACTGCCTGGCCGTGGCCTGCCCCATGTGCCATAGCAACCTGGATATGCAGCAGTTGAATATGAAATCCGTTTTCAAGGACGATTTTCAAATCCCCGTCCTCTATTTCACCCAGCTCCTGGGCCTGGCCCTCGGGTTTTCGCCCAAGGAGCTGCACATAAACAAGCATTTTGTAGATGCCATGCCTTTACTTCGGGGGAAGGGGCTGGCTTAGTCATGGCCAGGATCGGCGTCTTCATCTGTCATTGTGGCAGCAACATCGCCGGCACCGTGGACATCCCTCGGGTGGTGGCGGAGGCCCAAAAGCTGCCCATGGTGGTTCATGCCGAAGACAATGAATACACCTGTAGCGAGGTGGGCCAGCGTTCCCTCCGCGAGGCCATCCAGGAGCATAGGCTGAATCGGGTGGTCATCGGCGCCTGCTCCCCGCGGATGCACGAGAATACCTTCCGCAATACGGTGGCCAGTGCCGGGCTCAACCCCTATCTGCTGGAGATGGCCAACCTCAGGGAGCATGCCAGCTGGGTCCACGGCGACCAAAGGGAGGCCGCCACCGTCAAGGCCATCGACCTGATCAGGGCGGCGGTGGCCAAGGTGGCCAGGGCCCAGCCCCTATTCGCCCGCCAGATCGGCGTCACCAAGCGGGCCCTGGTCATCGGCGGCGGCATCGCCGGCATCCAGTGCGCCCTGGATATCGCCAATGCCGGCTTCGAGGTTGTCCTGGTGGAGCGCACCCCCAGCATCGGGGGCCGCATGGCCCAGTTGGACAAGACCTTCCCCACCCTGGACTGCTCCGCCTGCATCCTCACCCCGAAGATGGTAGAGGTGGGCCAGCACCCCCGTATCCGCCTCCTCACCTATGCCGAGGTGAAGGAGGTGCGGGGATTTGTGGGCAATTTCGAGGCGGACATCCTCCAGAAGGCGCGCCACGTAGACCACGATAAGTGCCTCGGCTGCGGCATCTGCTGGCAGAAATGCCCCGCCCGGGCCCCCTCCGAGTTCGATATGGGCGTGGGCCAGCGCACCGCCATCTATATCCCCTTCGCCCAGGCCGTGCCCGGCAAGCCAGTCATCGACCGGGAGCACTGCCGCTACCAGCAATATCTGGAGTGGCAGAGGGCGGGGGCCGAGGGCAAAAAACCTCCGGAATGTCGCATCTGCGAGAAGCTGTGTCCCGTGGGGGCCATCGACTGGGAGCAGCGGGACGAGATGATCACCGAGGAGTTCGGGGCCATCGTAGTGGCCACCGGCTACAAGACCTTCGACCACAGCGTCTACGGCGAATACGGGGGCGGCCGTTACCCTGACGTCATCACCAGCCTCCAGCTGGAACGCCTGATGAGCGCCTCGGGGCCCACCCTGGGGGAGGTGACCCGCCCCTCCGACGGCCAGCCACCCAAGACGGTGGTCTTCATCAGTTGTGTGGGCTCCCGGGACGACTCCGTAGGCAGGCCCTATTGCAGCAAGGTATGCTGTATGTACCTGGCCAAGCAGTCCATCATGCTCAAGGAGCACGACCCCGAGGTCCAGAGCTACATCTTTTACATAGATATCAGGGCCGGGGGCAAGAACTATGAGGAGTTCGTGCGCCGGGCTCAGGAGGAGGCGGGCACCGTATATATCCGGGGCCGGGTATCCAAGACCTACCCCGAAAAGGGCAAGCTCATAGTCTGGGGCGAGGATTCCCTTATGGGGCGCCCCGTCCAGATCGCCGCCGACCTGGTGGTGCTGGCCACAGGCATCGAGCCCAGCGAGGGGGCCATCGAGCTGGCCCAGACCCTCCACATCAGCTACGATGTCCACAGCTTCCTGGTGGAGGCCCACCCCAAGCTGCGCCCTGTGGAGACCATGACCGACGGCGTGTTTCTGGCGGGCACGGCCATGGGCCCTATGGACATCCCTGACTCGGTGGCCCAGGGCAGCGCCGCCGCTGCCAAGGTCTGTGGCCTGCTCAGCAAGGACACCCTGGCCCTGGAGCCTATGGTGGCCAATGTAAACGCCGTGAAATGCGTGGGCTGCCTCCTCTGCCAGCAGGTTTGCCCCTTCAAGGCCATAGACACGGAAACCCTCCGCGATGGGCGCATCGTGGTCAGGATAAACGAGGGCCTGTGCAAGGGCTGCGGGCTGTGCGTCTCTGCCTGCCGGCCCGGCGCCATGAACCTGCGCGGCTTTAGCAACGAGCAACTACTGGCCCAGGTGAAGGCCCTGACCCGATGAGCTACCAGCCCCGGATAATCGGTTTCCTGTGCAACTGGTGCAGCTATGCCGGCGCCGATATGGCCGGCACCAGCCGCATGAGCTACCCGCCCAATATCCGCATCATCCGCGTCCCCTGCACAGGGCGGCTGGACCCCTTGTTTGTGGCCAAGGCCTTCCAGGAGGGCGCCGACGGGGTGCTGGTGGCCGGCTGCCACCCCGGCGACTGCCACTACGCCGAGGGCAACTACCATGCCCGGCGCCGCTACGCCCTGCTGCACCTGCTCCTGGAGTTCCTGGGCATCGAGCCGGAGCGCATCCGCCTGGAATGGGTGTCCGCCTCCGAGGGCAAGCGCTTCACCCAACTGGTAACCGATTTCACCGAGCAGGTGGCCCGCCTGGGCCCGTGCCAGGCTGTCGGGGGGCAGTCGTAATGGACCTGAGCCAGGCCATCAGGGATAAGGCCCGAGAACTCCTGGAAACCGGCGCCGTAAAGTGTGTCATCGGCTACGAGACGGGCACCGATGGCATAAACGCCCGTCCCGCCTTCATTTATGAGGCCGCCGAGGTGGACAGGCTCATCTTCGATGAGACCTGTGGCCACAATCTGGCCACCTATCTGCTCCACCACAGGGCCGAGAATATCGCCGTAGTGGTCAAGCCCTGCGATTCCCGGGCCATAAACCTGCTCCACGGCGAACATCAGATAGAGCGGGACAAAGTGTACATCATTGGGGTGGTCTGCCCCGGCGTAGTGGGGAGGCAGTGGGGGGTCAAGGGCCGGCAGTTGCTGCCCGCCTGCCAGGCCTGCACCGATCGCAACCCGGTGGTCTACGATTACCTAGTGGGCGAGCCGGTGGCAGAGGGGGCACCAGCCCCCGCCCCACCCCTCCCCGAGGTGGAGGATTTGGAGAGGATGCCCCCGGAGGAGCGCTGCCAGTTCTGGAGGCGGGAGTTTGAGCGCTGCATCCGCTGCTACGCCTGTCGCCAGGCCTGCCCGGGGTGTCAGTGCACCGAATGCTTCGTGGAGCGGCTGGAGCCGGAGTGGGTGGGCATCAGGATCGATGCCCCCCAGAACTGGATGTGGCATACCATCCGCGCCTTCCACTTGGCGGGGCGCTGTATCGAGTGTCAGGCCTGCCGCCGGGCGTGCCCTGTGGACATCCGCCTCGACCTCTTGAATCACAAGCTGGCCTGGGAGGTGGCCCAGCTCTTCAACTTCCGCCCCGGCATGACCGCCGAGGCCCTCTTCCCTCTGGCCACCTTCGTCAGGGACGAGAAGCTGGGGGTGGGGGAATGGGCCAGTTCCTGAGGCGGGAAGACCTGCTCCCCTGGCTCCAGGGCCTTGCGGAGACCCGTCTCCTGGTGGCGCCCAGGGCGGTCGAGGGCATGGTGCTCTTCCAGCCCATAAGCCATGGGGCAGAAATCGCCTTGGACTATACCAATAGCAGCCTCTCCCCAAAGGAGGTGGTCTTCCCGGCCACTGATGTCCTGTTCACCGTGGGGCGCAAGGACGGCCAGACGGAGCTGGTGCCCGCCACCATCGAGAGGGAAACGGTGCTCTTCGGCATCCGCCCCTGCGATGCCCGGGGCCTCAAAATCACTGACTTGCCCTACCTGAGCAGCCCCACCGATGCCTTTTATGCCCAGCGCCGCCAGAAGCTGATCTTGGTGGGTATGGCCTGCACTCAGCCCAGTCCCACCTGCTTCTGCACCACCTTCGGCCTAGGCCCTCAAGATGCCTCCGATATGGATATATTGCTCCTCCCGACGGAGGACGGCTATATAGTCGATGCCGTCACCGACAAGGGTAAGGGGCTGCTCCAGGGAGCAACCCTCTCCGAGACGGAAAGGGGGCCTCAGCCCGTGACCCATCCGGAGCCCCTTCCCATAGAGCACCTGGTGGAGGCTATGCGCCGCACTTTCCAAGCCATGTATTGGAGCCGGCTGGCCGACCGCTGCATCCATTGCCACATCTGTGCCTATGTCTGTCCCACCTGCTACTGCTTCGATATCCGCGACTACGACAATAAGGGCCGCATCGAGCGCATCCGGACCTGGGAGAGCTGCCAGTCGGCAGGGTTCACCAGGCTGGCCGGGGGCTTCGACCCCAGGGCCGAGAAGGGCCTGCGCCTGCGGCAGCGCTTTGCCCATAAATTACTCTACTTCCCCCAGGAGTTCGGCCCGGTGGCCTGCGTGGGCTGCGGCCGCTGCGTGGTCCATTGTCCGGTGAACATCGATATCCGAGAGGTGATGGCCGATGTCCAGAGGCTGGCCCAGGTACCCGCCATCCCGGAGGAGGCATAAAGATTGGCTGAGAGGATAGAGCTGGCCATTCCGGGGGTCAACCCCTTCTTGCCCCACCTGGCCACCCTGAAGTGGACCCTGGACCTTACCCCGGATACCAAGCTCTTGAATGTAGAGCTCCTCGACCCGGAGGTCAGGAAAGGCTTCCAGTATAAGCCAGGGCAGTTCGCCTTCGTCTCCGCTTTCGGCATCGGGGAGGCCCCCTTCGGCATAAGCTCGGTGGCCTATCGGGATGAGGGGCTGGAGTTCGCCATCCGGCGCGTGGGCACGGTGACCGCCGGCCTCCACGAGCTGGAGCCCGGCGACACCCTGGGGGTACGCGGCCCCCTGGGCAACTTCTTCCCCCTGGAGGACTACCGGGGCCGGCACATCCTCATCATCGGTGGCGGCATCGGCATGGCCCCCTTGAGGCCGGTGATCAACACCATCGTGGACCACCGCGCCGACTACCAGAGGCTCACCATCATCAACGGGGCGCGCACCCCTCGGGACCTGGTCTTCCAGAACGAGTTCGATGCCTGGGCCCGGTCCCCCGACACGGAGCTGGTGCTCACCGTGGATCGGGGGGATGAAGGGTGGACGGGCCGAGTGGCTCTGGTCCCCGATGTGGTCACTGAGCTAGCGCCCTCCCCAGAGAACACCGTGGCCATCATCTGCGGGCCGCCCATCATGATTCGTTTCACTCTGGAGCGCCTCAAGGGGCTGGGCTTCGAGGATCACCAGATAGTGACCACCCTGGAGAACAAGATGAAGTGTGGCCTGGGCAAGTGTGCCCGCTGCAATGTGGGCGACCGATATGTGTGCAAGGATGGCCCGGTGTTCACCTTCCAGCAGATATCCCAATTTCTGGAAGAGGTGGGCTAGGCAACATCGAGGCCCCCTAGTCCTGGAAAAGCCAGGTGCTCAGGTAGCGCTCGCCGGTATCGGGCAGGATCACCACCAGGAGCTTGCCTCGATTTTCCGCCCTTTTGGCCACCTCCAGGGCCGCCCAGGCTGCCGCCCCGGAGGAAATGCCCACTAACAGGCCCTCCTCCCGGGCCAGCCGCCGGGCCATATCTCGGGCGGCCTCGTTGCTCACCTGAATGATCTCGTCCACCAGTTCCAGGCGGAGCACATCGGGCACAAATCCGGCCCCGATCCCCTGAATTTTGTGGGGGGCGGCCTTTCCCCCGGAGAGCACCGGTGAATCCTGGGGCTCCACGGCGATGGCCCGGAAATCCGGCTTGCGTGCCTTGATCACCTCGGCCACACCGGTTATGGTGCCCCCCGTGCCCACCCCAGACACTAGGATATCGACCTTGCCCCCGGTATCCTGCCAGATCTCCTCGGCGGTGGTGCGGCGGTGGATCTCCGGATTGGCCGGGTTTTTGAACTGCTGAGGCATCAGGGCCTTAGGGGTGCTGGCTACCAGCCTTTCCGCCTCCGCCACCGCCCCCCGCATCCCCTGGGCGCCGGGGGTGAGCACCAGCTCGGCGCCCAGGGCGGCCAGGAGCAGGCGCCGCTCCAGGGACATGGTATCGGGCATGGTGAGGATGAGGCGATACCCCCGGGCGGCGCAGACAAAGGCCAGGGCGATGCCGGTGTTGCCGCTGGTGGGCTCGATGATGACCGAATCAGGGCCGATGAGCCCCTCCCTTTCCGCAGCCTCGATCATGGAGACGCCGATACGGTCCTTGACGCTGCCACAGGGGTTGAAGGACTCCAGCTTGGCCACCACCTCCGCCACCGCCCCCTGGCTCACCCTATTGAGCCTCACCAGGGGCGTGTTGCCGATAAGCTGGGTAACATCTCGGGCAATCCCACCCATCTTGACCTCCTATCCGAAATCCATATCTAAATCATAGCAATGCCTTCTATTACGGGCCTAACCCCCCAGGTCGAAAAAGGCCCAGCGCCCCAGCGGCGCTGGGCCTCGCCATAGCCACCTAAGCCGGTCGGCCTAGGACCTCTCTTTCTCCCTGGATTCCATAATCCTCTGGGCCAGGTGGGCTGGCACCTCCTCGTAGTGGCTGAACTCCATAGTGTACCTGCCCCGCCCCTGGGTCAGCGACCGCAGGTCGATGGCATAGTTCAGCACCTCGGCCATGGGCACCTCGGCCTCGATGACGTTGAAGGCGCCCTCCGGGTACATGCCCTGCACCCGGGCCTGCTTGGCGTTGAGGTCGCTCATTATGTCGCCGGTGAAGCCCTCGGGCACGATGACCTTCAGCTTCATTATGGGCTCCAAAAGCACGGGCTGCCCTTGGCTCAATCCCTTCTTGAAGGCCTGGGCCCCGGCTATCTTGAAGGAGATATCTGAGGAGTCCACCACGTGGTAGCTGCCATCGTAGAGGGTGGCCCTGACATCGGTCACAGGATAGCGGGCCAGCACCCCCTCTTGGGCCGCCTCATATACCCCCTTCTCCACCGCCGGGATATAGTTCTTGGGCACCGTCCCCCCCACTATCCGCTCCCCGAACTCCACGCCGCTGCCCCGGGGCAGGGGCTCCAGCTCCAGGAAAACGTGGCCATACTGACCATGCCCTCCCGTCTGCTTCTTGTGCTTGTATTCCGCTTTCACCGGAACCGAGATAGTCTCCTTGTAAGCTACCTTGGGCAGGGACAGGATGACCTCAACCCCGAACTTGCGCTGTAGCTTCTCGGCGGTGATCTCCAGATGGGCATCGCCCAGGCCGCATAGAACCGTCTCCCCGGTATCGGGGTCACGGACGACCTGGAGTGTGGGGTCTTCCTCGGCAAGACGGAGCAGGGCCGAGCCCAACTTATCTAGGTCGGCCTTGGTCTTGGGATGGATTGCCTTTCGATAGATGGGAGGGGGGAAGCGGGGGGCCGGCAGCAGCCAGGGACGCTCCTTACTGGAGAGGGTATCCCCGGTGGCGGTCACCGAGAGCTTGGCCACCGCCCCGATATCCCCGGCCACCAATTCCGAGACCGGCTCCTGCATCTTGCCCCGCAATAGCATGAGCTGGCCGATGCGCTCCACCTGGCCCCGGGTGGCATTGAAAACCTGAGAGTTGCTATATATAGAGCCCGAGTAGACTCGAAAGCAGGTGAGCTTGCCCACATAGGGGTCGGCGCTGGTCTTGAACACCACCGCTGCCAGGGGTTCTCCGGGGCTGGGCTTCACCTCCTCCACGCGGCCATCCGGGGTGACCACCTTGACCGCACCCATGTCTTGGGGCGAGGGCAGATAGTCCACCACGGCCCCCAGGAGCTGGGATATGCCTATCCCTTTGAGCGCCGAGCCGGCCAGGACGGGCACTATCTTGCCACTGAGGATTCCCAGCTTGAGCCCCCTGCCTATCTCCTCGGGGCTGAGCGCCTCGCCCTCCAGGTACTTGGTGACCAGGTCGTCAGCTTGCTCCGCCGCGGCCTCTACCAACCTTTCCCGGAAGCTGTCCACCTGGTCCTCCATGGACTGGGGAATAGCCGCCCCTGGGTCGCTGTCATGGGCCTGCCTCTGGATCAGGTCTATTATCCCCCGAAAATTGTCCTGGGCCCCGATAGGCAACTGTAGGGGCAGGCACCTCTTGCCGAAGCTGGCTTGGATCTGTTCCAGGGTGCGGAAGAAATCGGCGTTCTCCCGGTCCATCTTATTTACTATGATGAGCCGGGGGAGCTTGGCCTCCTCGGCATAGCCCCAGACCAACTCCGTGCCCACCTCAACCCCGGAGGCGGCGCACACGACCACCAGGGCAGCCTCGGCCACCCTCATCCCGGCCACCACCTCGCCCAAAAAGTCCAGATAGCCCGGGGTATCAATGAGGTTTATTTTGGTGCCCTGCCAGTGGCAGGGCACCGGGGACAAGCTTATGCTGATGTGGCGCTTTATCTCCTCGGGCTCATAGTCCGAGGTGGTGGTGCCCTCATCCACCCTGCCCAACCGAGTGATGGCTTTGGTGGCAAATAATGCCGCCTCGGTGAGCGAGGTCTTGCCCGCGCCACTATGAGAGAGCAAAACGACGTTGCGCATACCTTCAGAACCGGTCATGGACGGTCGATCCCCCTTTATAGCTAGACATGGTCTATTCTAACCCATCGTGGGTGGCCACGCAACTTCCTCTCGGCCCTGCGTTATCATACGGTTATATCTAGGCCATGCTTGCAGGGGCCCAGCTTGGCGGATGGTATAATTGGCTAGTCATGGTGAAAAAGGCCATTTTGTGGGCACTCCTGGCGATCTTGGTGCTGCCTCTATTGGTGCTCCAGGCTGGCCAGGCCTACCCCGCCCAAAGCCTGGAGGCCATTGCCCAGCCCTACCGCTTCGCCCTGGCCCGCTGGGAGGCCAGCCACCTGCTGGGCAGCCTCCTGTGGGGGCCCCCGGCCCCCACTGCCCCCACCCCCGAGCAGTTCGAGCTGGTTCGAGACTACTTTGAGCTGGGCCGAAAAATAAAAGAGCTGCGCATCCGCCTTGAGTTGTACGGGCTCAGCCCCGAGGAGCGCCAGGCCCTGGAGGAGGAGCTTCAAGAACTGAAGGCTGAGCGGGCTCCGAAACAGGCCCAGGTGATGGCCCTCCTCGGGGCTCAGGTAGCTGAGGCCCTGGCCGAACATGGGCTGGACACCCGCCTCCTCTGGGGCAGGATCCACCTCCTGTTCCCACCCCTCCGCTTCGAGTTCGACTCCCTGCCTCACGTCCTCATCGTCTCGCCCCGGGAAAGGATCGCCACCATAAGCTCCACCCTGCTGAAGCCCACCTTGAGCCAGGCCGAGATGGAGGAAATCGAAGCCCAGGTGGCCAAACTGGGCTACTCGGGCCTGGTGGAGCAGATAGGCGGGGTGGCCACCTACCCCAGCCTCCTCGCCGATACCGTGAGCCTTGAGGACGCCCTGAGCACCATAGCCCACGAGTGGACCCACCATTTCCTAGTTTTCTACCCCTTGGGTCGCCACTATAACGCCAGCTACGATATGACCATCATCAACGAGACAGTGGCCGATATCGTGGGCCAGGAAATAGGCGACGCCCTTATAGGGTTATATCAGACCGAGGAAGAGCGCCGCCAGGAGCAAGGCGCTCAGACGGAAAAGAAGCCCGCCTTTGACTTCAACAAGGCCATGAGGGAGACTAGGCTGAGGGTGGACCAACTTCTGGCCCAGGGGAGGGTTGAGGAGGCAGAGCGATATATGGAGGAGCGGCGCCTCTTCATCAATGCCCAGGGGTACTACATCAGGAAGCTAAACCAGGCCTATTTCGCCTTCCACGGCAGCTACGGCGAGAGCCCCGCCGCCACCAGCCCCATTGGGAGCCAGCTCAGGGCCCTGAGGGAGCGCAGCGCCTCTCTGGGGGAGTTCGTCAGGACCGTGGCCCGCATCTCCAGCTACCAGGAGCTCCAGGCTCTGCTTCAGGAGTAGGCGATTATTCCACCTGGATCTTGGTGCGCCCCTGCCTTTTGGCCGTCCTGGTTTCCGCCCTCTCCACATACTCGATGGTGGCGTCCAACAGGCTGCGCAGCGCCAGCAGGGTCTCCTTGCTGGCGGCCATCACATGTTTTCGGGTAGCTTCGGGGAACTTCTTGAGCTGGGGCGGCCGGAAGCGCACCACCAGCTCCTCCCCGGGGCGATGTTCCACTTGGATAAGGCTATGACCCATGGACTCACCTCCTGGGATGTTCCTTCTTGGCCGACTTTGCATCCTTGACAAAGGTTATCTTCAACCTTCCTTCCTCTAGCTTGGCCGAATCTATGGGCAGATGCAGCAGGCTATGGGGCAGGAGCAGGTTCCTCCGGTAGCGCCCCGCCTGAATGAGAAGCTCATCCCCATTCCGGGACAGTGAGACGTTTTCTTTGGTGGTAAAGGGCAGCTTGAGGGTGAGGACGTAGTGGCCGTCAGCCTTATGGACAGCCTGCACCAGACCCTGGTAATAGACCTGGGTGGGGTCTTCGTCGCCGTAGAGGGCCTCGGCCATGGCGCGGAGCATGGAGATGCCCCGCACCTCCTGACAGAACAGGGGGACGGCGCGTACAGGCAGGGGTGAAAAGCTCTCCTCTATGGTGCGGTAATGTCGGCCCTGGCTCCGCTTCCAAGAGGTGAAGTAGCTATGCTCCACATGCTTGGGGATGAGTCGGTTGCAGATGACCAGGTCAGTGGGATAGCCGTAGAGGTTGAGGTAGGTGAAGGTGCGCTGCGCTTCGCGAATGACCATCCTCTCGGCGTTGACCACCAGGCGCACCGATGATGTCTTGGGGTCGCTCAGCAGGTCGCGCATCCGTATTAGCTCGTTGAACAGGTGCTGGGCGGCATCGAACACCTCGTCCTCGGGATAGGGGAAGTTGCCCAGGACCGGCTTGACAAAGGGGCGGAGCACCCCGGCTGCCTTGCGCTCCAGGGGGAAGAGCTTATCCATCCACCAGCGCAGCATATCGGGGAAGCTGAGCAACCTCAGGGTCTCCCCGGTGGGGGCGCAGTCCACGATGATGACGTCATAGGTCTGGCGCTCATAGTAGTGCATGATGTAGAGGAGGTTGGCCAGCTCCTCCATCCCGGGGAGGACCGCCAGTTCGTTGGCCATTATCTCCTCGATGCCCCGCCACGCCATCAGCGCCGCCAGCCAGCCCCTCAGGGTGCCCCACGCCGCCTCGATGACGCTAAAAATATCGGTCTCCTGCCCCCAGAGGTTGGGGGCCAACAGCTTGGGCTCGGTGCCCAGGGGCTTGCCGAAGCAATCGGCCAGGCTATGGGCAGCGTCAGTGCTCAGCACCAGGGTGTGGTAGCCCAGGGCCGCCGACCTCAGTGCCGAGGCGGCAGCCACGCTGGTCTTGCCCACACCCCCCTTGCCGGTAAACAGAATAATCCTCATCTTCAGTCCTCGCAGACAACCCCCATTATAGCCTTGAAGGCGGAAATAAAGCAAGGCAGCCACCCCTGGGAGGTATGGCCTTGACGATGCCCCACCCCGGCGATATAATCGGCCAATCCAGGCAAGGAGGTAGAGATGGCCGAGCAGTATCGTCTGGAGGGGAAAGTGGCCCTGGTCACCGGCGGCACCCGTGGCATAGGCCGGGCCATCGCCCTGAAGCTGGCCCAGGCCGGCGCCGATGTGGCCGTTTGCGCCAAGCGGACGGAGACTTTCGAGGAATTTCGTGCCGAGGTCGGCAAACTGGGCAGAAAGCCCCTGACCCTGCAAGCCGATGTGGGGGTTATGGAGGATATCGACAAGCTGGTAGACCAGGTCAAGGCCGAGTTCGGCAGGATAGATATCCTGGTCAATAATGCGGCAGTGAGCCCCTTCTATGGCCCGGTCAGCGAGGCCACCGAAAGGCTCTGGGACAAGATAATGTCGGTGAATCTTAAGGGCCCCTTCTTCCTCTGCCTGGCGGTGGGCAAGCTCATGAAGGAGCAGGGGGGCGGCAACATCATCAATATAGCCTCCATAGGCGGCATCAAGCCTGACCCCAATCTGGCTGTTTATGCTATCAGCAAGGCCGGGATGATCATGATGACCAAGATGCTAGCTACAGAGTGGGGCAAGCAGAACATCCGGGTCAACGCCGTGGCCCCAAGCTTTATCCGAACCAGGTTCTCCCGGCCCATCTGGGACAATCCCGAGGGCAGACAGAAGGTTTATGAGGAAACCCCCCTGGGGCGGGTGGGCGAGCCTGAAGAGGTGGCCGAGGCGGTGCTCTTCCTGGCCTCCGATGCCTCTAGCTATGTGAGCGGCGCCACCCTCGTGGTGAGCGGCGGCATCGTCGTCCAGTAATGGGAACAACATGCTCATACCCTTTCGCGGCAAACTGCCCCGCATCCCGCCCTCCTCCCTGGTGAGTTCCCAGGCTGTCCTGATCGGCGATATCCAGGTGGGGGAGAACTGCTTTATATGGCCTGGGGCGGTCATCAGGGCCGACCTCAATCCCCTAAGGCTGGGCGACAATATCCTCATCGAGGATAACGCAGTGCTCCACGGGGTCACGGAGATAGGGGATAATGTGGTCATCGGGCATGGGGCGGTGGTGGAGTGCAGCCATATCGGGAGCTATGTGCTTATCGGCGACAATGCCACTCTCACCCTCAGGACCAGCGTGGGCAACTACTGCATCATCGGCGCTGGGGCGGTTGTGCCCGAGGGCATGAACGTCCCCGATAACACCCTGGTGCTGGGGGTGCCCGCCAGGGTCAAACGGCGGCTCGATGCCCAGGAGGTGGTCCAGAGGATTGGGGAGGATTTCGCTGCCTACGCGCCCCTGATAGCAGGCTACCACAAGGAAGATTTCTAATCTACATCCGTTCCGGGGCGGTCATCCCCATGAGGTGCAGGGTTCGGGCCAGAACCAGCTGGGCCGCCCTCACCAGCTTTAAGCGGGCCTGGCTCAAGGGCCTGTTCTTGGAGACCACGCGGCATTGCTTGTAGAAGCTATGGAAGGCGGTGGCCAGGTCCTGGGCATAGTAAGGGAGGTGATGGGGCTCCAGGTGGGAGGCCGCTCCCTCGATGATCTCAGGCAGCAGGATCATCTTGCGGATCAGGGCCAGCTCCGGCTCCGAGGTGAGCAGCGCCACGTCCCCATCCCCATAGTCGATGCCCCGCTCCTGAGCGAAGCGCAGGATGCTGGCGATGCGGGCGTGGGCATACTGGACATAATAAACGGGGTTGTCCTCCGATTGCTTCTGGGCCAGCTCCAGGTCGAAGTCCATCTGGCTGTCGGCGGAACGGCTCAGGAAGAAAAAGCGACACACATCCGGCCCCACCTCCTCCACCAGCTCCCTCAAGGTTATGATGTCGCCGCTGCGCTTGGAGACCCTGACCAGCTCCGCCCCCCGACGCAGGGTGACCATCTGGGAGATGATCACGGTGAGTCGCTCGGGGTTTATGCCCAGGGCGCTCAAGACCGCCTTCATCCGGGACACATGGCCCAGATGGTCAGCACCCCAGATATTGATAACCCGGTGAAAGCCGCGCTCCAGGAATTTGTTGTAGTGATAGGCGATGTCGGAGGCGAAGTAGGTAGGGGTGCCATCGCTCCTCACCAGCACATTGTCCTTGTCCTCGCCCAGGGCGGTGGACACGAACCAGGTAGCCCCTTCCCTTTCCGCGGTGTGCCCGCCCTCTTTGAGACGGGCTATGGCCCTATCATACTGGCCTCCCTGGAAAAGGCTGCGCTCGCTGAACCAGACATCGAACTCCACATTGAGACGCTCCAGGTCGGCCCTGATCTGGGCTACCATCTTGCTCAGCCCCAGCTCCCCCAATTCCCTGGCGGCCTCGGCCTCCGGCAGCTTTAAGAAACGGTCCCCCTCCTCAGCGGCGATCTCGGCTGCCAGGTCGGCCAGGTAGTTGCCGAAGTAGCCTTCACCGGGCATCTCCGCCTCGATGCCGAAATGCTGCTGGTAGCGCACCAAAAGGGAGCGGCAAAAGGCATCCACCTGGCTACCGGCATCATTTATATAGTATTCCTTGTCCACCTTATAGCCGGCGGCAGTCAGGATGTTGGCCAGGGTGCTGCCCAGGACAGCGCCTCGCCCGTGGCCAACGTGGAGGGGGCCGGTGGGGTTGACGCTGACGAACTCGATCTGCACCCGGGCACCCTCGCCCAGCCCCAGGTTGCCATAGCCCTCGCCGGCCTCAAGGATGACCGCCACCTGCTGAGCCAACCACCCAGGGTCGAGGCTGAAGTTGATAAAGCCTGGGGGCACCACCTCCACCTTGCCTATTTCTGGTGTGGGCGGGATGAACTGAGCCAGTTTCTCAGCCAGGGTGAGGGGGCTGGTGCCGGCGGAGCGGGCCAGCTTCAGGGCCAGGCTGGAGGCGTAGTCCCCGTATTCGGGGCGGGGCGGGTGCTCCACATTAGCCTCGGTCAAAGCCAACGGAGGCAGCACCCCCCTTCCCGCCGCCTCCTTGGCCGCTTGGATCAACATCTGTTCTATCTTTTGCTTCACCATAAGCCGAGCCAGGACTAAGCTTACCCCCTGGGGCAACATATGTCAAATGGCATGCAAATCGGGGTTGGCTGGGACCGAAGGACCTTTCTCACCGCCCACAGGTTCGGCACTATTGACGATATTGATACCTCGGACTACCATTGACCCTATCTAGGTGGAGCTATGAAGCTGACGGTTAGGTGCAGATCCTGGAATGTCGGATTAATGGGTTTTGGCCTCGGCTTGGTCGTCTTTTCTATTATCTGGGTTATGGTCATCGCGCCCCAATTGCTGAAGTTGCCTGCCGACCTGGAACGGACGCAACATTTTGAAGGGACAATCTCCTCAATAAACCCTCAGACCCAGCACATGGAGGAGATCCCGGTAAAGATCAGGCGAACCCAGCGGGCGACCTCGGTAGAGGGGGGTGTGCTTATCATCAAAGAGGAGGTGGTCACCAGCCATGCCCTGACCGGAATCCCATTGCCCGATTTCAGCCAGACCACGATCCTGGGGGTGGACAGGTCGTCCCGGGCGTTTGTGCCTGGCTACGGCGATAGGGAGAGAGTGGGCCAGTTCGGTTTTCCCAGGGGGGTTAAGAAGCGGGCTTATCCCATATGGTATGATGCAGCGGGCCGTCCCCTCCACGCCGAATTTATAGCCGAGGAGGATTATCGGGGCCTGAGGGTTTATGCATTCGAGATCGCCGAGCAGGATTTAGCCATCGGCACCCAAGCTGGGACTGGCACCCCTCAGTTCCTGGATGTGGTGGTGGACATGAAGGTGGAGCCTGTAACCGGGACCATCGTCTATACCGAGAGCACTAGGACTATCAAAGTGATGCCCCAGGCAGGGGTAAAGATGCCGGTTCTGATTGCCGCTCAGGAATTCACCCCCAGCACTATAGCCCAGATGATAGATGAGGCCAGGAAGGCCAAGACCAAGCTGCTCTGGCTCACCAATTACGGCTTCTGGATAGGCATCGGCTGGGGCATTGGCCTCTTCCTCTTGGGTCTGGGGATGGTCGGGGCAAGAAGCAAGCCAAAGCCTCGCAGTCTATGAACTGACTAGCTAGCCCTCTAATCGAAATAGATGCCGCCATCCACGTTTATGGTCTGGCCGGTGACGAAGTCGGAATCGCTGGAGGCCAGGAAGGCAGCCACATTGGCCACCTCCTCGGCGGTGCCGGGCCGCCCCAGCAGGGCCATTTTCACCGAATGTTGAAAGGCGGAGCCCTTCTCATAGGTCTTCCCGGTCTGGGCGGAGCGGATGGCCCGGAGCTCCTCGTCCTGATGCACCCATATCTCGGTGTCGATGACGCCCGGCGCCAGGGCATTGACCAGGATGCCATAAGGGGCTAGCTCCTTGGCCATGGTGTGGGTCATGGCGATGACCGCGCCCTTGGCGGCGCTATAGTGGCACATATTGTGCTGGCCTTGCCGGCCGGCCACCGAGGCCATGTTTATAATCCTCCCCGATCTCTGTTTTACCATCTCACGGGCCACCACCTGAGCGCATTTAAAAACGCCATAGGCGTTGATGCGGAGCATCTGCTCCCATTCCTGGTCGCTGATCTCCAGGAAGGGCCTCATATGGCCGATGCCGGCATTGTTGACCAGGATGTCGATCTTGCCGAAGTGGGCCATCACCTTATGAACCATGTCTGTTATTTGAGCGCCGTCGGCCACATCGGCGGGCACGGCCAGGGAACGGCGGCCCAGGGCGGCTACCTCGGCGGCCGTTCTTGAGGCGGTCTCGGGGTTAACATCGTTGACAGCCACATCGGCCCCGTCCCGGGCCAGTCTCAGGGCAATGGCCCGGCCTATCCCCCGGCCGCCGCCGGTGACCAGGGCAACCTTGCCTTCCAGGGACATGACGACCTCCCCCTCAGATTCTGGGGCTATTATAGCATAACTTGCCGCCGGACCAGGAGGATTATGGCAGGGGTTGACGCCTTTCCCCGGCCCCATCCGCTGTGCCCCTCCCCTTGCAAAGCCCGCCAAAAATAAATAAAATCAAGTGTATCGACCGAAGCTGGAAAATGGGCCGCTAGCTCAACAGGCAGAGCAGCTGACTCTTAATCAGCGGGTTCGAGGTTCGAGTCCTCGGCGGCTCACTCCGAAGCGGGCGACC